>Ga0265301_10000306_pt1 | contig 75465 bp, 67 predicted proteins | sample AusTroGonzalo_MG_2_FD_193488 | JGI IMG/M metagenome (GOLD analysis project Ga0265301, IMG submission 193488) | Bovine rumen microbial communities from tropical cattle in Woodstock, Queensland, Australia - Gonzalo_04 | ecosystem: Host-associated > Mammals > Digestive system > Stomach > Rumen ... | reverse complement strand
CACTGGTGAAGTTGAATTGGTTGATAAGAATGAGAAAACATATGTACCAAAGGATTATTCAGATTGCGAATATATCGATATGCCGTATGGTGTTATCTCGAGAGAAGAAGAAGATTTCTATGTTGCAGCTCATCGTCGTGGACAGTTCACTCCTCTTGGTCCAGTTATCCAGAGTCGTAACACAATCTATAATAGATTCGCTCCAACAGAAAATAATACTAAGAAAGATAGTAAGTACTTTGGATTATGTGATAAGAATGGCGAACCAGTTGCATTTGATTGGACTCAGGAAAATGCTCATAATCGTTATGACCTGTTCAGAAAGGGTAAAACATATGACATTGACATGTTAATGGCTGATGTTAATAGAGCAAATAATGGTGTCAATAAGGAAGTAATAATGAATATGAAATCTTATTTGATGGCTATTAACTCAACTTCATTAACTCATGAAGATAAAGTAGAAGTTCAGGATGGATATCGTCAACAGAATCCAGAAGTCATTAAGACTGAACAGAGTATTCTGCAGAAGATCCAGATGAATAATTTAATTAAGTAAAGGAGGTGATAAGATGCCGATTACTGTATCAAGATATAATCAGGATGCTGAGATATGGTATGAAAAATCATGTGAAATACTGGATAAATATGAGGAAATCAGATTCATCAATTCTGAAGCTCTCATGGTATTACGAGTAATCGGAGCCATGAATCTACACTTCTACACTAATAACTTTGATGAATGTTATGACCGAGCATTAATCAAGTTATCAGAAGTAGGAGATGTAGACATCCCTGCTTTGATTGAAAAATTAAAACCGGGATATGACATGTTACGGTATGTGCATGATAAATATGGTCCGGAGATACTCAATCGGTATGTTGGAGTATTTTTCAGTGCACGTTAACCACAAACTATTTACAAAGGAGAAAATTATTATGAAAATTAATGAATCAGTAAAAGGCTTAAAAGATCTCAGCCGTTATGTAGCACTCTGTGTTGATGCGGACAATGATGCTAGACGTTCACACATCTTTGGCATGGGTGATGATACTGTTTGCATTCAATGCTGTAATACAGATGGCTTCCTTGGTGGCTTCTCAGTGTTATTCGATTACATCATACTCACTGATGAGGCTGACAGAGCTGAAACTCTCCCATTCTCATTCGGAACATGGTATGAACCAAAACTCAGAGATGAAGAAGAATCTAAGGAATCACTTCACTGGACTATGGCTTTATCATTCCCTAAGCTTATCGGTAACTATTGGATTACTGTACGTGCTTTTGGAGATATCACGATTGAAAACGGCTTTGATGAAGATCTCTGCAACATCTCTTTTGCATATAGAGACATCAGAAAGGCAGAAGTAAAATATAAAACATTCAATATGGAAACAGCTCCATCTAATGAAGTTAAGCAGTGGATGGAAGAAACTATAAAGATCTTCAAGTCAGCTCAGAAGTTCATGTGTGAACACTACAATGCAATACTCGAAAAGTATTCTGATACTTGCAAGGTTCCGAAGCTCTCAAGAGTTGGCGAAGATGAATGCATGATAATGCAGATCTAATAATAAAAGTAAAAACAGGAGTAACTGAATAAGTAATATTATAAAGATACTCCAGTTTTTATAATATATTTACCCCGGGATGTGATGGATGGTGACCATCACGTCAACAAGTAAATGCAAAACCTATTTTCCTCAGAAAAAGATAACTTGGGCCCCAATTTGGGGCCCAAATGTCTTTTTATTATTTTACTTTTACATATGTATATTATTATTGTGAATATACTTGAAGTATAATTTATTAAAATGGAGGGATCATTATGATCATTTTCAAGATAACACAAAATCAGCTGAGAAAATTAATAGAAGACTACAGAAAGGAGAGTAAAGAGAATACATTTACTCCACCGGTGGAGTTTTTGTTTGATAAGTATGCGATCGAATGTCATGAATTAGGAATTAACGGATTAATTCAATTAAGAGTTGATCGCAAAAACTGGCACTTTGCTGCATACATGAAAGATTATGAGATGAATAAATTGATAGAGTTCAGTGTCACAAATGACCCCGCTAATAATGGGTCTATTGTAGATGCAGTTGATGGATTGTATTATGAGGGATTTTTAAAAGATACCGTAAAAGATCCAAAACTCAGAGTTGAACGGATGATATCAATGCAGAAATTCATAATACATGTAGTTTTTGAGTTTGAGTTCTTTGTAATGAGAGGGCTTGAGCTCAGAAAAGTAACAGAAAAGGAATATGCAAAAAGAATTCTTGACAAAGAAAAAGAAAATAAGAAGAAAAACAAAACACGAAAGCCAAATCAGCAGGTTAACACGATTATCAATATGGATGAAATAGTAAAATACATTAAGCCTGGAGATTTTAAACGCATAATCACAGGCACAAGTAGAACATACCAGTGTGAAGACTGGGAGGTTCGAGGACACTGGCGTCACTATAAGTCAGGAAAGAAAGTCTTTATCAATTCCTATCATAAGGGTACAAAAAGAAATGAAGGAATTGAGAAGGACAAAACATATACTATTAAGATGAAAGAAGAGTGATAAAGATTGATTGTGTTTAAGGTTAATGCTTATCAGCGTCAGAAGATGGAGGAGTTCTATGATTATATCATGGATAACGAGATCTCCGATCCTGATGAAGCTCATTTCTTATTTGATAAATATATTATCGAATTCGATGGGTATGATATGCTCATGCCTAAAGCTCAAGGCGGCGCAGAGGTTATGCCAACTTCTGAGTCGGATTTTGAGAAAATGGAAAAAGCTATGAAAGACTTCAATTTCAAGCTTAGAATTCGATTACATATTAATCGGAATTCAAATGGGTTTAAAGTCATATGGCATGGCTTTGGCCCAACAAGACCGGATGAAACGGTCAGAATTTCAGCATCATTTCATCTAAAAGATGTATCTGATGATGAAATGGAGACATATCTTAAAGCCGGTGAATATGATAAGGTATTTACCTGGCATTCTGAAGATATAGCTCCAGATAGAGAAAAAGAGCTAACCATAAATGATAAGCTCGACGAAGTTGCTCGTTGGGTTCGATTTAGGTTAGCATTCGAACGGTACACCAAGTACAACTTGGGTGCCAGAGGAATAGACTATCGGGAGATAGCCAAACCATATGATCGACAGGATAAACTGGCTAACCCTAAGCCTAATAAAAAGGCTAAGGTTAAAAAGCCAGTAGCATACACAATGATCAACTTTGATGATTTGATTGTGTATGATAAGCCTAAAAAGATCATCTCGGCCTTCAAAAAGAATCATGTCGTAAGATGTGAGTTATGGCCTGTAAGAGGTCATTGGAGGCATTATAAATCAGGTAAGACAGTCTTCATTGAAGCCTTTCATAAAGGCAAGAAACGTAATGACCAGGAAGCAATAGAAGCTCTTGAAAAAGAGTATCGTGTTAAAATGGAGGAATAAATTATGAATAAGAATAATGTAGAATTTTTAGAAAACTTACTCGAAACACTTAACAATGATGATATTAAGAAGAATCTCACAGAAATAATCGATTTCATGAAAAATGAGGAAAAGAAAGAAAATGAGGCTTGTGCTATTGTTGAAAGAAAGCCAACATCTTTTGAGAGAATCATGAAGCTTGTAAAAGACTTCTTCCTCGAGGTGGAATTAGAATATTTCGATTCACTGGATGAACCAGTGTTGAAAGAAGTTCGTAAATGCATTTCTAATGAGCTAGAGGATTCAGATTCCTATGCTTTCAGTATAGAAAACTATAAGGTGAAGCACTGGGAATATGGTGTAAAATATTACCTTGATCGTTGTCCATGTGGAAATATCCTTCATTTCGCTATCGAAAATTACCGACCTGATAGCAGTAATAAAGCGATAGGAACCACACATGAAATGTTCTACATTCTGTTCAACTTTGAAAAGGATGGATCACTCAGAAATGTAGGAGCAAAGACCAGCACAGAATGGTATCTCAATGATTGGGATTACCACATCTACAATTCTGAAATTAAGGAATTGCTAAACAACATCATGTATGCCGTAATTGATGCAGATATTACAGTAAAAGAACTTAGAAACTGTGATATACTTACAAACTTCCACATCTGATATTTCCAAGGCAAATACGTGCCTTTTTATACTAAATCATCCGTATAACATAACTTTCTATCTAATATTATTTCATTTAATACCCCGGGTCTCCCCGGGGTATATTTTTTATCAATAAAACGTATTTACAGAATTCAAGAATGAATAATCACTACTATTCAATACCAATGATGATTCTTCATGAGGAGGATCCGGACGAACTTGATACTCTGGACTATTATGAATATAATCTTTTGCTGAATAACCATAGTCATCAGTACCAGTCATAGTTGACACCATTGGTATTTCTGATCTACCAGTTAATTCATCAAGTAACTGTTCTTCATACATAGTTGGATGATCATAAGGTTTCATGTTATCGATAACCTTATCTTCCATTTCTTTTTCATATTCATGAACAACTTCTATTGGTTTCTTGAAAGAACATCTGTTTGTATCAATACCAAATCTAGTTAAATCGAAGCCATAATACAGTACAAATAGAGTATGTAAGTATGCCATAACCATATCATCGTGTGCATCCTTACCAGCCTGTACTTTACCCTTGATTTTAACCAATGATGTGATATCATTAACAAGTCCCTTAGTATAGATCAAATGACGATAATCATGTACATGTAACTTCAAAAGATCGATCATGTTCTTACGAACCTTTGGTGTTACATAAGTACCGATATACTGTTTTGATTTAGCTTTCGCTTCCATGAATTCACCATCATCTTCACGCATTGTTGTGGCATTCTTAGTCATATCCAATTCTGGATCATGATAGAATCTATGTTCAAGTTTCGTCTCCTGAACGAAGTCAACAATGGCTTTACCAACTGTATTTGTTTCTACACAGAAGATACCAGATGGTATTGTTTTTGCCAAGAATGTAATGATCTTCATTAAATCAAATAAACCAATGTAAGGTGATTGTAATTCGGCAACAACTTCGAGTGTATATGGATGAACAACACAAATTGCCGTGTTATCTCCATCACCACCAGCTGCAACGTCGATACCGATTAAATACGGAATATATACGTCGAAATATGGTGTATCTAATGTTAAATCACCTTGGAAGATCTTATGTTTATAGATGTCAAGATGGAATATACGTACCTTGTCACGGATAGTATACTTAATAATCATCTGATTATCTGGTTCACGTGTAATTGCCTTGATGTAGTCAATATCAGCCTGTAAGAAGAGTGCTACGTCACCACCACGGAATCTATCCAAAAGAACACCTCGACGATACTCTGCAAGTTCACCTGACTGGAGAGCACCAAGATACTGTTCACGTAACCATTTTTCTGTTTTTCTCAACTGTTTATAGTTAAATTCAATATAAACACGTGTACTCTGTGGAGCATCTGCTAATACAGGGTCCTTTACAGGTACATTAATACCTGCTTCTTCATCAACAACCTTTGTTCCTTGTTCATCATCAAAACGATGTGTTGCTGTAATCAAGAAGAGGTTAATTTCAGCATCTGTAGCATCATATAATCCTTCATGGAAATGAGGAGTCATATCAATAATATGCTGAGCGGTTTTACCCGTATCAGTTTCCAAATCTCCCGGTGTTGAAGCATACATAACACACGTTCTACCATGTGTTTGTTCAGCAATAGCTCTACCTGAGAGCATAGCTGGTGTACCGCCTGAGATAACTTCATTGATGTATGGAATATATTCCCACTCATCGATGAATCCGATAAAGATAGTATCACCTCTAAGTTTGTCTCGGGCTTTTTCTGGAGATTCTGCCGATGTAATTACCTTAATCGATACACGGTGTTTCTCACGATCATCTCTGATAGACTTTACACCAGGGAGTTTTGTTTCTTCCATCCATGGATTTAAATAATCAGGTAATGCCGTGATGTAATCTCTGAAGTCTGCGGTATTCTTTAATACCTTTCCTTCATTAAGATGCATAAATGGTATAACCATTTTCTTTGCTTCGAATAAAAAAGCATATTCGGTTAATAAAGTAATCCATGTAGTTTTGTATGTCTGTCGAGGTTGACAAACCATAAAATCGATATTTCTCATGTAGCACCAAACCATTGCACATGCCGATCTGTGTAATAAAGCTTTGAATGGTACTGGTGCACCACCCGCCGGTACACGTGCTACTTCACGGAAGAAATACCAAGGGTTCTGTTTACATTCTAACAGAACTGAACCAATTTGATTTGGATCTAGATTGGGATCATATGGATCGATATCTTGTACCCCCGTATGGGGGTTCTTAACTTCGAGCATAAAGTAAAAGTTCTTGATACCAAGAGTTTTTAATTCATAAGCGGTTTGTAAAAATGATTCATTTTTTGTACCAAAATCATATACTCTATTACCGATTTTAATCAGTTTGCTCATATCAACCATCCTTTCTATAAAAAATAAAAAAAAATACAGTAAGGCCGGGGATAAACCCCGACCGATCCTGTATTTGTAAATCAGCAATACTCCTTAAGCTGCTGCAGGAGCGGGAGCACCTCAGGGAATTTATTAATTACATGGTCAACGTACCAATCCGGGATGAATTCCTGGAATAGATCGGTCTTCAAAATATTGTCGATGAAATCTGTCATGTCGACTACCCCGTTAAGATATGTCTCGTACTGCATATAGTACGAATACATTTGTAAGCAGTAAGTCAGGTCAGGAATACTGATTTTAACCTTAACGTTGTTGATCAGAATTTCCTCTTCCTCATCAATTGGTGCACCCATAGACTTCATTCCGTACGCATCCGGAGTGAACTTGTAACCAAGTAACTTCAAAACTGCCTTGAGGTTATCCAATTGTGGGAATTTGTTATATCTGCCGAGATCGATCTTCTTGTCTTCAAGCTGTGACATGAGGATTGAATTCTCTTCATACTGCGAACCACGGAAGTATGTTGTAATTTTAGCAAATTCCTTTACACCAACACCATCAAGCATATTGAGAGTATCATATTCACCAAACTTAACTGGATTATCTGAATACTTTCTGTAGTGCTTGTTGTATTGCTTTGTTTTAACTGGTAAATCATATAATGTACATCTACCTGTTGCGATTGCAGATAATGCTTTTGAAGGTTCCTGCTTAAGACACCATGTGTACTGGTATCCTATCTGATATTCACCTTCAAGTTCGATCCATCTGTGACGTAACTTAGTGTATACCTTATACGGTTTGAGAATATCCTTGAACTTTTCGTCAGCTTCAATTAAAGCATCACGAACACATACCTCATCGAGCGGTGGAATCATTACATAGATACCATTCTCAATGATATCACGATATGTAGAGTTCGGTGATTCTGAATATAAGCGAGCAACTTCTGCAGATTCTCGTTTATTAAAGCAATCTAAGAAGTCAATTACGATATCCATGATCTTATCGTGAGATTCACCATTCTGATGCATCTTGCATATATGCTGATGTATACGTTCTGCCTGGAATGTGATCTTAGATTCATAAGTTGCGAATGCAATGATTCTATTATTAATAGCCAAACCATTTGCAAGCATATCAATCGGTCGACCATCATCTGTTTTCGGCATCTGATCACGTGGAACTATCTTACATACAACGAACTTGTTTCCATATCTACCAACGAATTTCTGTCCGATATGAGTATCCTTTGGCTGGAGTACCCAGAAGCGGATGAAGGTATCAACGATATGTTCTTTTGTTGTCCAAACTGAATTGTTGATGTACTTTTCAGCCTGCTGATAGATATCCATGAGAGCTGTATCATTCTGCATTGGATCCTGGATTATCGGATGCACATAAGCATATATCTCGTTATAATACTCTTCAATCTGACGCTTATAGAAGTTAAACTGTTCATTATCAACGTCAACGTTTGAGTATATATCGATATCTACTACTGTACCATTTGAATACTTGTTCTTATCAAGTATATGCGGTATTCTGGATTCAGATACTGATGAAAGGAATGAGTTTTCTCTAATTGAGCAAACCATACCATTTTTGATCTTTTCTCCAATGTGTGGGAATGCCTGATAATCTTCATCGGATGATCCATAGTTATTGAGTAAGAAGTCATCCTTCTTAAGCTCAACATCTACCTTATCAACGAAGTTATACCTCATCATTTCAGCAGCATAATCAGAAATGATACCAGAGTCTTCAGTAAGTTCTGGTAATACTGCTAATGCCATTCTTATGTTTCGTCCTGCACAGTAGTTATCATCTACATATGATGAAGACTGTGAGACATTAAAGTCGGCTGGTAAGATGGCACCGATCTTGGTATTTGTTCGTTCGATGTTATTATCCATGGCAAAGCCATATTTCTCTGTAAGATTTACCGCTGGTCTTACAAAGATTGCTTTGAATTTGTTTGTTCGAGTGTTTCTGAAGATGTAGCAAACTGGTGAGTGTTCACTATTCTTAAACTTCTTAAAAGCTTTCATGAATTCGAAAGTATCTCCATTCTTTCGCTCTTCAGCATTACCCACTCTGATGTTCCATGAGGAACGTTCACCAAATTCATTTTCAGCGCCAGTGTACATCATCGGAAACTCTGGACTTATCAGTACAACTCGCTGAGACATATGTCTGGCTGCCATTACGGATCTAACTGTAGAGATTTTATCCGGAAATGTCATTGCTGATGGACCAAACATTGAGTAGCGAGGTACCTGAGCTGCACGTTCTTCAATGTCATTAACATTATTCATTAACGTGGTAGCTTTACGAAGCTTCTTCTTTTCCTTTGGCTGTGATTCCTTTGGTGATTTCTTTTTCATACCTATTTCCCTCCGTCATATTAAAGTTTTGACAAAACGTCAATTACATATTCCTCGCACTTCGATAATGAAATGTCTGGAACTTCTATACCATGTTCGATCTGATCGTTATATATTTCTATATTACGAGCAATATCGTTCATTGCGAATGACATCGCGTGGTATATCCCTGTAATAATATACATGTCTGGCTTAATTGTTATATTAGAAACCAGTCTGTGTAAAAGATTTTCAGCATCAAAGATTTCGCATATTGGATTTTCTGTATTATAGAAAGCCTTCGTTCTACCTAAGTCAGGTAAAAAGATGGTTTCTTTGATATAATCAGCCATCTTATCCATGCTTTTGATTTTCTTTGATCTGAGATGATTCTTAAGATCTGCCATCGTAACGTTTTCAACAACGTATTCGATGATTGGTGTAAGAATTGATAATTCTTCAAGATGACCCATTTCGATTCTTACAAAGAATCTACGGATACACCAGAATCTGAATACATCATTTATGATCTTCAGTATATTGTCAGGGTTTTCAAGCACCGCCATGTACAATGGCGATGATGGTTCAACGGTTTTCTTGATATCATCAATAGTAACACGCTTTTTGATACGTTCATATTCAGGAACGCAGTCATTAAGTACACATATTGTGTAATACTCAGGAATTATCGGTTTGCCGTTTTCATCCTTTGGATATTCTGTGTTATTCGGGATAACAATGTCGATTGGCGAAGAAACAAGTTCAATATCTGCCAACAATCCATCATACAAGTCATCATACATCTCTTGAGTGAGATAAAATGGCTTGATATAATGAAGCATCTTGATATTATTGTAGTACATATCTATGAAAGCTCTTGCTGCTTGAGCTTGTTTATAGATTGCAGCGAACTCATTTATTTGAGCATCTGTAAGTTTAAACATTTTTCTACCTCTTCCCTGTAATATATTTATTTATCAACATGATTTATTTTCAAAAAACTCCTCACGAATGGCGATATAATTGGCTACCAAATAATCCAATCCCTCTGATTGTATTATGATATATATGAAATCGTTTAATTGCATATTATCCATGATCTCACATCCTTTATGAACTAAATTCCTGCGAGCTCATCTGCTAATTCTTCAATATCCAAATCATCAAAGCCTCCTTGAGGATAATTCGGTTGTTGTTGATACTGAACCGGTTGGTTAGGAGGAGGCTGAGGTTGATTTGCTGCTATCTGTTGTTGGGTTTGTTGTACTTGCTTGTGCTTCTCGTTTAATTGTTTCACTCGAATGTCTCGAAGCCTGTGCACAAATGGCAATGGCATCTTGAACAGGATCTCAAGGGGAATTATCTTCCCCAAGATTTGTCCATATTCAATTAGTTCTGCTGCATCTCTTTCAAGTTTATTTGCGTATTGTCCAGTCTTCGAGATACCTGAAAAAGCAATGTATTTCCTATATCTGGGATTGGAATATAGTCTGTGTGATGCTTACAACGTGGGCAGTTGATATTGTCGATCTGGAATTTAACTGGTGATGTGGATGTTCTTGACTGCTGAATGATCTTGAGAAGAACAGCTGAGTCATCTGTTGAGAGGGCTGTTGTGAGGATCTTTTCGATGTCTTCCCAACGAGTATAACGATATTCATTTGGCTTCTTGTTTGGATCCTTATTTGGTACAATGATTGACATTGCATCGATATAAAGAGCATTAGCTGATAAGAAGTCGAATTCAGCCATTGACATATCTTCGATATCGAGTTCTGCGAGATCCCCTTCTGGTCTGAATCTCTTGTAGAGATCATCGATAAGTGTGAGCTTATAGTTGATGAAGTCGTATGCAGATGGTTCCTTGATATCAACGATGATGCCGGTATCTGGGAGCTTATAACGTTTGATGATATTTGATGATTCGTTGTGAATTCTGAGTGCTTCTGGACCAGTTGGTGCATTATGCACTTCATCATAGTTCTTTGGAAGAAGTTCTGGATCAACATGTACGATTTCACGTGGCTTGTACTTTACATTGAACTTGCATTCGCACTTAGGGTTTGAACATGTGAACTGGAGGTTTTCCTCTTCGTCAGCTGTAGCAACGAGAAGACCCCACATAAGAAGTTCTCTGTCCTGATACTTAGTGTGCTTGAGGAAGTCTTCAAAGTTAGCAAAGTTGCCGATTGATGGATTCTTGAGGTGGTTGTAAATTACAGACCACTTTCTGAGTTCGTTATCTGTACGAGTACCAGCTGTTGGAGCAACAAGCTTAATGAAGTCTAACCAAGCGATTGACTTCATAACAGCACGGTATGCTGATGCCGGAAGAGTGATCGGAACGTCATTTATACCTGAATCATATGGCTTGATGATGTCTTCGATCTGTGAGTTTTCGATAACTGTAGCTACCTGGAGATCCTTTTCTGAAATCTCGTTAACGATAACGTCGAGAACCTTTACGTTAGCCATTTCCTGTACAGCCTCACTGTCAATGTTAACTGTTACATCTCCAGCTTCCTTTGGTACATTGATTGTGATCTTAGCTGGTTCTGGAACAATTGGTTCCATTGTCTTAGGATCAGGTTTCTTATTAGCATAAGCAGCATCGGGGTCTTTTTCGATTTCGATTGTCATGCCGTTATTGATATAATCTCTTGCTGGAGTACCATCCTCCATGATCCAGTTATTGATGATTGTATCTTCAAATTCTGGAGAGATTGTTTCGCCGTAGTTGTGATAAAGGTCGATGAGTTCACCCATAACCTTCATTCTGATGTCATCCGGAATACTACCTGTGAAGAGCTTATACTTAGCAACTACGCGGTTAACCATTCCAGTTACGAGACCGAGTTTATCAGCCTGGAAATCAACTTCTTCAGCCTGTTTCTTTGCATCATGTGGCTGAGGTGGTAATGCGTTAAGCTGTGGAGCTGTTTCTGCCTGAGCAGCCTTCATAGCTTCATATTTTTCACGTCTTGCAGCTTCACGAGCAGCATCTTCTGCAGCAATTTCAGCTTCGAGATCATCATCACCGAAATTGATATCGAGTTCTGGCTTATCTCTTTCAGCTGGTTCAATTGCCGGAGCAAATGCTTTTGGTTCTTCTGTTGTTTCCGGTTCAATCGGAATTTCAACGGCTTCGCCATTAGCAGCACGATGCTTGTTGATAAGCTCATCTAATGGATCATTAAATGTCGTATTCATAATAGAAAATCTCCTTTACATAAATATATTATTTATTTGAATGAAACACATAAAGTGTTAATATATGGAGGTAGAATTATGCATGATAAAATGTTATGGAATAATGAGAATATCCAATTTATCTTCCATGCTCACGTACAAGAGTACGATATGGAAGCTGCATCCGTTTCAGTTTGTGAACATGATGGTTTGTTACCACAAGAAGTAATAAATGAGCTCAAACTCATGCCAAAAGAGAAAAGAACAGTAAAAATGGGTAAACTCCAGAGAGAAGATAAGATGTTTTCTGAAAACTTATTGGCTGGAATACGCAATATGCGTAAAAAGTTCATAGAACGCAATAATCTCACTCAGGATGACATATTATCATTACATTCTGATGCTTGTATATTAAATACAAACAAAAAGATTACATCTAACATAGAAGGTGTCAACTTTCGTAAGAAAAATGAATGGAATTCTTATATTAGATATAAAGGTATAGAAATGTTCTATAAAAACGATATAAAAAACAATTATATTGACTATAAGAACGTTCCAGAGGAGTTAGTACAGCAACATACACTGGGTTTTAACGTATATTTGAAGCGAGTTTTCGAATATATTGAAAATTATGATGAAAATGTGTTAAAATACATATCAAGGTTCCAAAAGCAGTATCTTCAGAACAAATTACCTGAATATTATTATCATCCATTCGGTCGAAATGGTGTATATAAATTCAGTAATCTGGAATTAACCGCTTTTATAGCTCAATTAACGATTCAGGAGGTAAAATCATGGAAATTCAAGAGCCAGAATTGATTCATGTATTGACATTCAATACTCCAGGTCATGAAAATAGCACAATAACAGTGACATCACCACATATTGCGATGATTCAGAAGTTTGTCAACACTCATTTGACTTATGATGCAATGGATTATGTCAAAACATATGATATTGAACACGTTCCAGACAAAATATCTGATAGAATGGATGAAACTGACTTAAAATATTGGATTTTATCAGATAATGAAACTAATAATAATTATTCGATTCCATCATCTCAGCAACTTATCGAGATAATCGCCACTAATATATGCTCCGTGTTATCAGATATCTCACTTTTTGGTGATGTTATCTCATTAACAGAGATTCCAATCTTCCGTGCATTAAATGATTTGATTGACGATCTGGAATTCGGTACAGTTTTGGATAATCAGTTAAGAAATGGAGCTGATGATAACACTGATAAGATGTATTATCAAGTTCATAAGCATTTCAACTTCGGTGAAGCACCATATGATCCAAGTGATTCAGCAGATGAAGATGATATATGGCGAGATGATCCACCAGCTCCAGATGATGCTGAAATTTATGATCATATGCAGAGTGAACTTAAGAAAATAACCAATAAAGAACCACTACCTTTTACCATAAAAGGATACGTTTCGGCGTTCACTAGTCTATTATTCAAACCTTCGGAGGTATAAAATGGCAAAAGCATTAACTGGCGATGAGCTAATCATCTCTCATTTACCAAAGAACTATCGATATTATGTAAAAATTAAAGATGATACGTTAGCTGATGAATTAAGTGATGATTTTGATTGGAATTTGATAGATACAATTGATAATTCTGAACTTGTTCATGAAGCGATGAATGCAAATTATAAATATTATGAACGTAATGTAGTTGCTTCAGCAAAGAAACCAACGATTTTGGAAGATGGTGTTATCTTGTCAAAGAAGTTAGCAACCAAAACGGATAAAAAGTTGGAAAATGTAGGTGTCGGATTCTTCACATACGATGGTATACGATATGTAAGTACCAAACTCGTATATGAAAGATTCGATATCTATGAAATATTCTGTTTGATATGAGAAAAGGAACACATAATCCCAGGGCCATATGGCCCTGGGATACATGTTCTTTTTTTGGAGGTAATATCTATGAACAACTGGTATATCAGATATTCGGAACACCCTCGTATGGGTTTGAAATATCCTTGTACTTAGTGTTGTCTGTCCAGATTCTTGAGTGATCTGCAACGTCAACTGCATGTGGCTTGATAGCATCACGCTGAACGTCACGCGGATTTGCATACATAACTGGTGCATTTCCAAGTCCAGACTGTACAGCATCGAGATATGGTCTCTCGCCGTTGTTGAACATAGCGTGGTCGATCTTTGTAGATGTAGCATCCTTGAAGAATGCGTCGCCAGCACCTGGATTGTAGTTGAGTGAATTACCAAATACAGCAAACTGCTTAACATATCTTGACGCAAGGTCATTAATGTAAGCTGACTGTACGAACTGGCAGTTGAATGTCAACTGGAGCTGCTGGAGCTGTGACTGACCCTGGTTGTTTGAGTTGAAGATGTCATTACCAACCTTTGTAGCTGGAGTACAGCCAAGGGCAGCAATAGCAGCTTCTACACGAGCACCAGATCTGTCAAGAGCAATGAGCAAGAATTCTGCAACTTCCCAAGCTGGAGATGGTTCAAGAGCGATGCTTGATTCATTCTCGTTAGGAGCGAAGATTCTGTGCGGTACATTGCTTTCATCAACTGAACCAGCAACGAGGCCGTGGTATGTTGTCAAACCAGTGATCTGGTCTGCGATACCGTCAACCCACATGTTGTGGATGTTAGCCATCGGTCTACCAACGAGTTCAGGAACTGCGATGGTAAGCTGCTGACCCTGCTGAGTATTCTGTGTTGTTGGAATCGGAATTGTTCTACCAGCAAAACCACCCTGGAGCTGTGTTGTACCAAGCTGTGCATCACCGATGTTTGCAGTGATACCCATGTTGTAGTATTCGATGATCTTCTTATATGTTCCGAAAGGTGATCTCGGATCATATGCATTCTTTGGTGAGAAATAGTGCATAAGGAAGAATGGTCCTCTATACATTACACAAATAACTCTGTTTGTGGTTTCTGGGTTAAGTGATCGGAGAGTATGGATGTCAGGTGTGAGACCACCTAACATACCAGTATACTGTGACAAGTCACCGTTGTACTCTCTGATACCGCTTTGAAACGATATAGCCATAACTGCGTTCTCCTTTCTTAGTTAATTACTCGCGTGCATTAACGTTAACAATGATCGGAACTCTGAGGATGAGACCGCGGAATGTTACTTCGCAATAGCATACGAGGATGTCAGCACCGTCGATGTTCTGATCTCTTTCGAATGAGATATCAAGAGCATCAACATAGTTACCTACCCAGTTTGAGAAGAGGTTGTTAACTTCATCTGAGAGGGTCTTAAGTACTGAGTCTGAGTTGTACTCGAGGAGATAGCTGTCGATCTTTTCCTGGAGGAGATAGATAAGACGTGAGAGTGTTCTCATGTTGTTCTCCTGGAGGAGGTCTGAAGTTTCGCTGTCTCTGTAGAGAGTGATCTGCTGTCTTCTTTCGAGTGAACCGTCTCTCTGCATGATCCATGTGTTACCACCGGACAGATAGTAGTTCTCTCTCTTAGCCCAGTCTGTTGTATCGAGATCTGGGAAGAATTCAGAGTATCTTTCCTTCGGAATAGCTGTTGTCTTACCAGCATATGGCTTGTTGAAGCCAGCGATGTTGATATGACGGAAGATATCTTCAGCGATATGCTTTACAAATGTATATGAAAGGCCGGTTGCTCTTTCTACGAAGCCGCCGATATCCCAGATAGCATTTGGATTTGAGAATCTCTTAAGGAATGACTCTCTAACGAGTGATGTTGTATCAGCATCTGTAACACCAGAGTCGAAGTAAACCTGGAATCCTGAACCAGGACCGATTGGTCTCTTGTCTTCCGGAATGCCGTCATAACATCTCTGGATCATAAGATCGTACATTGCCTGCTTAACGTCGATATCAACAGATACACCGATGTTGTCGATTGTATTTGGATAGAGGATAACCTGTGACTTCTCTTCATCTGTGAAGATGATTGAAGCATTGATGATATCCGCTGGACGGTAAGAAGTAATGTTACCTGTCATTACTGATCCTACGAGAGTGTTGTAGCCGCCGTCGAACATGAACTTAGCTGGAACTCTTGTTGGTGAGAGAATTCTTCTGTCGAAGTTCTCTGAGCCACGGAGAGCCTGAACGAGGAGTGCAGAGTACTGCCACTTATATTCGATAGAATCCGGTGAGAGAGTATCGAAGAAGCCAGCAGAACCACCAGAAAGTGACATGCCGTTTGAAGATGCCGGGTTGTCACCCTGATCTGAACTATAATAGTTCTTCGGGATCTTTGAATGTGTATTGAGAGCTGCGTAAAGTGTGTTGAATGAGCCAGATACAACATATCTGTCGATCTTTGCAGGCTTACCTTCAACTACTACAAATTCAGCGAGAGTTACTGTAGCACCTGTACCTTCGCCTGGAGCTGTAACTGATGGGTACTGGAGGTTGATAGTAGCTGGAACACTGCCTACTGCAATTTTAGTTGTTTCGTAAGCATCAGCACCATCAATTCTTACACCTCTGATTGCACCATTAGCATCAACTGCAGTAACGATAACTGGTGTCTTTCTATCAGCTTCTACCTCCAGGTAGTAAGTGTTAGGAGCCCAGTCAGGAACTGGATCAGATGTAGGAACCTTAACCCATTCATGTTCTGGATCACTTGTGTTGCGTGTATAGTACTTTGTATTGTATACAGTTGACCAGTTTGCAGGTTCTTCAGTTGTGAGCTCGTAATCTGTAACAGAGCTATCGATGATTGCATAAAGTTTTTCACCAGCTGTATAGCCAGAACCGCCGTTCTTGATGTCGAATCTGTTAGCCTTCCATGTATCGATATTTCCAGCTTCGAAGAGTACTGTATCGTAGTATGTTCCAGAAATGTTCTTGTGTGAAATTTCTGTTGGAACTGCACCTACGCGCATACCTGTAAGTCTGAGAACTTTGATACGGTTTGTAGAGATCGGATCATCACTATCACTTGGAAGTCTGTTATATGAGTTAACATATGCAGTTGGAAGAGTATCTGCAGCTGCACCAGCTGAATCAACAATTGTTGAACCAACTCTGTTCCAGCAATTTGAATGATCTGGCTCGAAACCGAATGCATTACCAGTACCAGTTGTCTTAGAAGCATGCTTCTCTCTATCGAACATCTTATAGTAGTCAGCCAAAGAGTAACGAACGAGAGTATAGTGATCAGCTGCCGTTGTAAGGTTAGTTGTTAGTACGCCACCTTCAACTGGGAATACAACAGCATATACATAGAACTTTGTAAGGTCTGATCTGTCAGCTGCAACAATGATATCCATATTTGAAACATTACCAGCGAGGATAGCGTTTCTGATATCATCAGAAGTTAACTGATCATGTGTTGTTTCTGTATATGCAGCGAGCTCTTGGCCTACCTTAGCACCAGTCATCTTGTATGTGATGAGCTTAACAACTCTTGATGCATCTGCAGCTGTAAGAGCTTCTGTTGGGAGACCCCAAGCATTGTTCTTCTTAACGAGCTTGTAGATGTTAGGCATAGCCATTGATGTAACCATACCTGTGTACTGGTTAACCGCTGTGATGATTGAAAGCTTTGGTCTGAGAATTGATCCTGAGCTTGATGGTGTTACGAAGATATCGCCAACGTAAACTTCTGAGCTTGGGTTCTCGACACCGAGTGTTTCTGAAATAAGTCTTGCTTGAACCTTTGCAGGCTGTTCTGTAACTGATGAATCTGATGACTTGATGTCATAGAGAATATTTGAAGCAGTGAGCTTAGGAAGATCAGATGTTTCCATATCTACAACATAGAATGGAAGTGTAACATCTGTAGATGAACCATTGAAGATGTACTTACCGAAGATCATATCGAAGATATTAACATTCATTGAGTTGTACATTGCAATCTCTTCATCTGTAGCTTCGCCGTTATCGATCTTTTCCTTGAACCAGTCATGCCAGATCTTGTAAACTTCTTCAACAACTGATTCGTTTACGTATGGGATTACGATTGATGAACCAGGTACTCTGTTTGAGATGAGTGTATTTACAGAATCAACGGCATTTGTTGTATCGATAGCACCAACATTTGTATTTACGAGAGAAGCAGTAAATCTTTCGATAATACCTGATGTTCTCTTGTCAACTGTGATGAATTGATACTTGACATTTGATGGTCTCTTAGCCTGTGAAACAGGGTTGATCATCATAGCCATGTTGTTGTAGATGTCGCTTCGACCAGCTGAGATAAAGTTGATGAATGCTCTCTGTGTCCAGGTTTCATTTGAACCAGCATCCTGATAGGATTCACTGTAGTAACCCTTGATGAGTGCTTCATTAAGACGTGCTGTATTCTTAAAGCTGTCTCTTGGAATAGATTCAGCCCAATCTTTTACCTTGAATCTTACGTGAAGTGAGTTATCAGTAGGATCCTGTCTCCACTGAACAACGAGTGAAACAGCTGCAAAAGTAGCATCTGGTGGAGTAATACGCATGAATTGTACAGGTACTTCCTGATTGATAAGATCCATAGCATATGTTACACCCTGGCCATACTTTCTTACATCAGCAGGTGTAAGATTGTTGAGGCCAAATGCTGTACCAGCTACATCCGAACGTGTAAGTGAGATAATCTTGTTATCTTCACCCATCGGTGCACCTGTTACAACCAATGTAGACAGTAATGACGGATCATTAGCTGTTGTTACATTAGCTTCAACAGTTCTAGCTGAGTTATCAATAATATGAACTACACTGTGTGGAAATGAGTATTTTAATGCATATTTTTGATTTATCATATCTAGACTCTCCTTTTCTATAATTTAATGTAATTGCCGTTTTCGCATCATAAGAATCGCTATTATGATTATGATTACCACAATTTATTATTTGGTATTTATTTATGCAATAAGGGAGGCTTTCGCCTCCCTTTTTCGCATAAAATTCATTTATCCAATATCAATTGGTATATAAACATCTCCAGTTAAGCATCTTAAAAAATCTTCAGTATATGCTACTAACATATTCTTTATTAAATTTTCTTTTGATAATTCAAAACCTAATTCAATATTTTGATCTTTTAAGATACTTATAATATCATTGATCTTTTCATCAAAGCTCAATAATTTGATTGGTGTTAATGGTCTCTGGAATACTACTTGATCAGAGTCCAAATTCGGAGCTTTCACTTTGAGGTACTTGATCATCATTTTCCTGTCCCTCCGTTTTCAGCTGATATGTTACTAAGAATTCATCTGTAGCTATACCAGCTTCTCTGTCGATCTGTGTGATTCGTGCAGTTGGGTTCGGATAATCAGGGATCAATGTTCCATCAGATGCATATGTCTCATAAGAGATTTCAGAATCTGTAGCTCCTACCTTAACATATGTCGTCGGCTTCATTGTTTCAAATCTCGTTGGATTATTAGCATCCCCAATTTCCATCATAGAATCAAGGAAGTTTCCTGCTTGTTCAGCATCCATTGCAGCTGATTCAGTAGGATTTGAATAAGCTGGTTGAACTGCTGCTGGTGCAAGAGTTGCTGATTCAAAGATGTTATCAATAATCGATTTACCGATATCATATGCTGATCCCATTGTTGGTGCTCCATTAGCTCCAACAACACCAGTCTTGTTCTTGATGTCAGTCTGTTCAAGCTGATATTGCTTGATACGAGTATCTGAAATATTCTTCTTGATGTTGATCTGTTCCTTCTGAATATTAGCTACTGCAACTCGAGCTGCTGTTACAGCCTGCATAGCTGTGATATCTTCTTCTGTCAAGCCCATCTTTCCTCTTTCATTGAGAGATTCTCTTAAACGTGTTTCAAACAGCTTAACGATCTTGAGCTGATCCTGCTGAAGAGCACGTAAAGCCTGAATGTCAGAATTGTATATCTTATTCGGATCGATCTTGTTGACTGGCTGGAATGCAACAATTTCTTCAACATTCTGCATGAACATTGAAGATGAATTCCAATGTCCTTCATAAGGTGAAATGTATCCACCTACATTAGAATTCATAAACACTTGGTTTTGACGAGCTGCATTATAATGCTTCTCCCAATCCCAATGACACTCTGAATCTGGTATGCCGAGTGGATGGAATGGTGTGGCAGCTCCCTCACCAATGTGATCAGAAGCTTGTGGAATCGTAGCTCCTGTCTGAATAAGTGAGTCTAGTATACTCATAAGCATTTCTCCTATCTGCGTTTAATCTTCCTTATTCATGTACCAACGACAAACACATTTATGACAATCTCCGTCATATTCACATTTTGGAATTATTTCCCCTGTGATTAATTGCATAATACAATGATCGTCAGTATTCAGTTCACGATTCGAAAGATTATTCGATATTTTCATTATAGCGTCTATAAGACGCATTTCGATCATCAATGACGGACTAATTTGATGTTTTTTCTCTCCCTTGATATTATCCCATGATTCAATAGTATCATCATCTAAAACAAACTTAGCCATTGTAAATTCCTCCCCAATATTCATTATAAATTGACTATGAAGCCTTGTCGTCCTCTAAAGCTCCCTTGCTTAAGCCGAATAAGCCTCCCAAACATTCGATTTCAATAATAAATGGTGTAGTAGCTTCTGGTTTAATATTATAGATCTTAGAGTACATGAGTTTTGTTGCTTGTTCATTCGCTTCATCTGACCAAATACCAACTGATTTAACCGTATCACCATCATAGTCACCACCAATTGCTTTAAGACGTGAGTTTGAAGGTGTCAATGTATCTGCAAAGAAACGAGATACTTGATTGTGGTCTAAATCGAAATTAATAATTGGATAATAATTGAAATTCTCTCCACGGAATTGGATTTTTGTCGTTTTTACCGTCGAAAGTATGTGCACTTTAGTAAAGAAAGCACCCAAATAGTCGCCGATTGGGTATCGAACGGTATAAACCGTTCTATCAGCATCAACAATCGCCGTTTTGCAGCATAAATAGCACAAATCAGTGAGTGTGAAGTCTCGAGTAACCATTTGATTGGTCTTTAAATCCAAATATTCCATTTGTAATGGAATTTTGTTCTCTGGATCGAGGTAAATTCGACGGAAACGTGATCCTGGGTTGTACATATAGATTCTTAAGAGGTCATCTATCATCTTTTCGTCATAAATGTTCTTCAAATTCTGTTCAACAACCTCATATTTACGTGGATGGATGTCCTGAATGTTAGAATATGAGAAAAATTGTCTCATTTCGAACTTGATAAGAGGGTTAAACAGTGTGCAACACGTATGAAGAGGATAACCGGTCTTAAAAATACCGATTTCACAGTCATCATCATAGCGTGGGGCCGAGATAACGTTACGTGCAGGGAACGTTGTGTTCTTAGCAAGCAACTGTCTTTGGAAAAATCCGTTTTTACCGCCAGTATAATTGTTTATAAATGTCCAAAGATTGATTACAGCATCTTGGAATTTATTGTAAAGCTGATAAACGTCGGTTGCTGTGGTATGAGCAAGTACAGATTTCATGTTTATGATGTGAATGTACATGGAATTTAACTCGCTTTTTACCTGTTTACCATTACGAGTACCTACTTTACGAAGTTCAGGTGGTAAAACATAGATCTTGTCATTGAAAAGTAGTCTTTTTGGACACTTTGTCAAGATATCAAGAACATAATCTGAACGAGAATTGATATTCTTCTTAATATCAATCTTTTCCCAGATATTATAGAGGTCTTTTAAACCACAATACTTACCAGCTGCATCAGCCACGAGTACACCTTCGGATGTAAGATTGCATCGGACTTCACCATATGCAAGTTTTCTGATGATACCTCCAGATCTAGTGATGATATTTTTCGCAACATGTGGATTGAATACATGTATTGGCAACTTTATATATGCACATGTATACTTTCTATCTTCAGTAGTTTGTCCGAAAATCTCTTCAGAAAATAAACCTTGTGGATTGAATGCATTCAAGTTTTGTGACTTATAGATCTGACCAGATGTAACCTCTTTCATGTCATTGATCTTTATATCTTGATCTATGTCATATAATTCTAGAATCTCCATAAGATCATTCCTTTCTTATAAAATTATTAAAACGTTTTAAAAAAGAATTTCCGGCCCAATAAAGGGCCGGGATAGAAGAAAAGATAATACTCGTACAACACCACTATAGCTTGTGGTGTTGTGTCCATCGTTTAAAATGCACAAAGCGCAAATTAGAAAAAAGAATAATGTTTGAGAACTTTAATCCAATGAGACACTCAATTTGGATTACAAATAAGTAGTTTTGTATACATATATTATTTTTTTGAATGGAGAGAAACTATTCAAAAAACTATAAGGAGGAAAATAGTTTATGGCAAATGTCAAATTGGGAAAAGACGATGAAATGACCATTATCAAAAATGACTTGAAAAAGATAATGGCTCGTCCAACCATGTACATCTCATCTTTAGGATCAGCTGGTGTACTTCATCTATGTAAGGAGATCATAGATAACAACCGAGATGAGTGTTACAAAAAGGAATCACCGGGAGATACTATTTATATTGAAATCACAGACAAGTATATTTGCTCACGAGATAATGGTAGAGGAATTCCGACAAACTTAGTTCGTGAAGTTCATGAGACATTACAAGCTGGATCTAACATGACTCGAGCTGGTGGTGAAACTGCGGGTGAAAATGGTACTGGTACTTCAACCTATACTGCGATGGCTAGGAGATTGGAAGTAACTTCATTAAGACCACAGGAACAGAAGAAATGTTATCTGGTATATGAGAATGGTGAACTTAAGACAGAAAAGATCGAAAAGTATACTGGTACAGAACATGGTATGATTACCAAGTTTTGGCCAAGTAAAAAGATCATGGGTGTTGATGAAATTCCGGTCGATGATCTCATCAACTGGTTGCAGGATTTCAGATATACTCTTCCACAGTCAATTCATATGACATATAACTATGATAAGAAAGATCATAAGATCGTTCATATCCCATTAAACTGTTACTTCGATGAATTCATCAAGGGTGAACAGAGAATGTCAACTGTATTAACAGTTTTGGCTCATGGTGATTTGGATGAAACTATTATGGATAAGAAATATAAGAGACGTTTCGATATTGAAGCTTGTCTGGTATATTCTGATCCACAGTACAAAGGTGAAGCCATTACTAAATCATGGATGAACATGATTTATACACCTCAAAATGGTTCACATGTTGATGGTTTACTGAATGGCTTCTCTCGATATATAATAGAACAAGCTATCAAGAAAAATAAGAAGTTGGCTTCTGAAGATTTAAAGAGAGATATCTTAACGAATCTTCATGTTGTAGTTAGAGCTACAAGTAATATGGCTCACATGTTCTCATCACAGGCTAAGCATACAGTATTCAATAAAGCATTGAAATCTGCAATCACAGATGAATCATATGAGAAGATGAAGAAGCTTGCAACAGATGCTGTTGATAATGCAATTTATAAAGCATTAAAGACAACTTCATCTCATGTATTAAGTGAGTTTGTAGATATCTGTATTGCGAATAACCGTGTTCGTCGTGAAGGTGAAAAGGCTCGAGATATCAGTAAACTCACAAAGGAAAAGAAATCTTGGTCAAAACCAGACTCATTCTTCCCATGTTCATCGGCGAATACTACAGAAGGCAAAGAATTATTCCTTGTTGAAGGTTTGTCTGCTGGCGGTGGCTTACGTGCAGCTCGTGATGCTACATATCAGGCTATCTTAGCATTCAGAGGCAAATCTCCAAATGTTTGGGACTTAGATTTGGCAACTGCTTTAAAGTCATTACCATGGTTGAATCTTGTCAAGATTCTTGGATGTGGTGTTGGTGAACACTTCAACATCAATAAATTGAATTATGACAAAATTATAATAGCAACAGACGCTGATATTGACGGATATCACATCAGAACTCTGTTCTTAATATTCTTCTTTAAGTTCTTACCTGAAATAGTCAGAGCAGGAAAATTGTATGTTGCAGAACCTCCGCTCTACCAGCTGACTAAAGACAAGAAGTATATTTATGTTGCTAGTCAGAAGGAATACATTGATGAATGTATTAAATCAGTAAGTAATATAGAGATTGAATTCCCGATGGCGGGATAATTAAAAATGATATGGAATTTGGGGTGGTATATCCACCCCAAACACATATTATTTTCATGATAAAAACAACTATCTCTATATACCCATTCGCTCGTTTAGGGAGGAATAGTTATGTTAAAATTTATGAGAAAGAAGTGTGCAGAAGACAAGTTTGAGGACCTGGGGTTTAAGAGAGATGAATCACCACCAGCGGATCATGTTGTGTATCGGCGGGAAATAAAATCATCATCAAAAATGGTATCGAAAGTTACAGAAGTAATTGAATTCATTAAGGAAAAAGATGATTGGAAATGCGGTACATGGCGAGATTATAAGCTGAAATATAATGGGGTGAAACATGTCAGAAACAAACCTAAAGAATATAGTATATCTGAAAACTTTAGGATATTTGAAGCTCCCGATGAATCGACATTTGAGGTAATGTGTATGCAATTACATGAATTGCGTGGAAAAGATAAAAAGAAGTAAGGTTGGTATAATTTATGAAGGGAAATATAAAACAATTTGTGGAAGAAGCTTTTGATTACTATGAAATCTTGACTGAGTGTGCTCTGAATAGATCAGTTGATATGTATCTTTTAGAATATATAGCTGACGGATTATCCAGGTATAAAGGTGTCGAAGGATTCATTAAGAATGTTGATAAATGGATCCGCAGCTTATGTAAAATCTATAATGAAATTGGATTTAATGACGACACTCACACGGTTCATGCAGTAATCGATTTACATGACCAACTTATCGTAATAGATCATCGTTTATACGCTGACTTAAAGCCAATTATAGACATCATTGACAAATATGGTTTGCTTATCAAATATAATGAAAAAGGTTCAAAAGCATCTTGTACAACTACATTGTCAAAGTTCTTTGAATATATCCAGAAATGTTATCCAAAGATAGATGAACGATACAAAGGTCTTGGAGCATCAGAAGATGATGTATCAAGAAAGATCATCATGGAACCAAGTACCAGAAGATTGATTCAGGTTAATATGGATGACCCGAATACTGAGATTCGTCTTGGTATATTAACTGGTGAAGGAAAATATAATAAGATTGGCAGAAAAGAGTTAATGAGTAACTTCAAGTTTGATAAGACGATGATTGATAACTAATTATGATGAGGAGGAAATAGGATGTTTAAACTTAATTTCAACACAGCTACCGATGTGGCTGAAACAGAAATCCCTGAATTAGAGGGTATTCAGGAAATCACCGATCCAAATGAAATTCTTGAATTATTGGGAGATACTATAGTACTCAATAAGTATAAGAATGCATCATTCGAGTATCTTGTAAAGAAAGTCGTTGATATCGCTGCGTTATGTTGGAATAATCGTACACCGGGTGGACAGAAGCTTCAGCATACGATGATCCCATATAAGATCGATGAAAACGATGAAGTTACTCGTACGGCTCCGTTAAATAAGTTCATGATGGACTTAGTATTCTTAGAGCCTTTAATGGATTACATCGATAAAGTCAATATCGATGATTACATAATAACAGATGATTTCCTCTCTGCAAAGCGTAGAGGAGAAATTCATAATAATACAGCTAAAACTCTTATGGAGTTTGGTCATTCATTTAATGAAGTAAAAACTATATCTGCTCAGGTATCTTTGCACTTGAAAGAACTTTTGTTGATATTTGCAAATGCAGATGCAAAGATATTCACAGCAGACAATCTGTTCCTTGATCATTATAAAGAATCTGAAATCATTCGTGAGATCAATAACGTTGAATATGGTCCAGAAATGCAGACTAAGGACATCGTTGAAGAGAATGCTAGATTATATAAGATTCTTGAAGCTGAAATGATCAAGAGGGGTAACCCGTTCTTCGTATTCAATAAGTACACGAAGATCGTTAAGCCAAAGCAGATGGAAGAATGTTACATTAACTTCTCTCAGATTCCTGATGGTAAGGATATTGTTCCAGTTATCATGAATGGTAATGGATTCAAAGCAGGGTACTCAACAGTACCGATTTTGTATGCTGGTGCAATTGCTGCGAGAGTTCCAGATATCATGAACCATGAATACATGGGTATGACTGGATATTTCGGCAGAAACTTATGGATTCTGACTTATGGTACAATCTCAAATAAGGTTTGGGATTGTGGATCAAAGCATAAACTTCCATGTGTAATCGATGAGATGGAACTCAAGATGAAACATGGCAGATACTATTCTGAAACTAAGGATGATCCAAGATTAAAGGTTCTTAAAGAAACAGATAAACATCTCATTGGTAAAACATTATGGTTTAGATCACCATGTACATGTAACCTGAATGAAGATGTTTGCCACGTTTGCTATGGCACTGTCGCTTTAAGAGTTGGCGATCTCAAGGGTGGTTTCTTATACACAACTCAGAAGATGACTGCAGAAGTTGGACAGAAAGTATTATCTGCAAAGCACCTGTTGAAAGCCGATGCAGAAAAGGTTGAATTCACAGGTGATTATAGCACATACTTCAGTGTCGATTCTTCAATGCTCATGGTTACAGATGACAAGCGTTTCATCATCAGAATCAAAGAAGATGATTTCGATAACATGGGTGAGTCATTAACATTCTATGTTGGTCCTGATAAGAAGCCAATCACTATCTCAAACTATTCTTCAATCTTCATTCCTGATGAAGTTATGAATGCAATGAAAGATGAGGTAATTGATGATGTCAACTACAAGACTATTATATCTCATAAGGTAATTGATTTGAATAATGGTGTAATGTGTCATATCACTCCAATCAATATCATGATGACTGAAAAGTACTTCAACATCATGAGATTATTTGAGAATAACATTTCCAAGTTCGATAATATCGAAAGTGTCATTAGGACATTAACAGAAATGCTTTATGGTACAATCTCATTGTTATCAGTCCATGGTGAAGTTATATTATCACATCTTATTCGTGATGCAAATAATAGATTACTTCGTCCAAACTGGTGTCAGGATGAAATGCCTGAATATGTAATGCTTAATCTTAAGACTGCTCTTAAGAATACAGAATCAGTTACTACTGCTATGTCATTCCAGGAAATTAAGCATCACCTGTTGGCTAGAATCTTTGATGAAAGAAACAAGATCAAGAGAACTGGTCCTTCTGGATTCACAGATTACACATTCGGCTTTGAAACTTTATAATGGAGGAATAGTGCATGAAACCGTATTCTTCTGGTGTATTAAGTGGAGCTTTAAAGCCAAAATACAGAGTTATATCTAACTTACTCGGTGAAGGATATGATCCAGTCAATGGACTGGACATCTTCATCGATTTAAATACTTTACTAAATAACTTGTCTACAAGTAGCAAGTATATGGCATCATTAGTATTCTTTCAGGATGCAGAAAAGGATTTATTATCCACGATTCTGTATACCTATAAACATTGGAAAGATTATACTCGAAGAACATTCGAAAATCGTGATGTTAGAATATTCATGATGGCAAATAATATGGATATGGAATTATTGGATGAAACTTCAACTCTGAAAAGCTATCTGGTACCTATGATGAATAAGTACAGACAAAGTAGATTTTCACAGCTAAAAGCTTTCTGGAATGCTGCAATCAAAATGACTGCAGTCATTCTGAAATATATTCCTAATTCATATTTCATTGACTGTAACCGTTTTGACTCTCTGGTTTTCCCAGAAGTCATTAACGGAAACAGCAATCGAGATAAGATAATTATCACAGCAAATTCTTTAATGACAAACTATACTTACATACCACGTTCATTCGTAATGTACTCGAGATTCTCTACACAGGGAATTTCACAGTTAAGTGATCCAATCATGATTGTCCAGAGTATATCGAAAATCGATGATCCAATCATGTCAACATTCTGTCAGAATCGTGTATTCTACAATCTGTTGAATGCAATCATCGGTGACTTTGAACGTGGTATCATTGGATTATCTCAGATGGGTATTACATCATTTGCAACGGATCTTTTGAGAGCTGTTGAGAAACGTGAAATACCTCATAATCCAATGAATGTAGATTCAGTAATAAATGTAATACAACCACAGTTCCAACCTTATGTGAAACAATCATATCCATTAATTGACATACCAACACATGCATCAATGATAAAACAATCAAATATCGAACGCTTAAAAGCTACAATGATAGATCAGATTGATATCGATGGTTTACAGTCATTATCAGTTGATGGATTAAATCTACTTGAGTTACTGTAATGATGGGAGGGGTGGTTGCACCCCTCCTATTATTTACATTTTATACAGGTATATTATTAATATGCACGGATGAAACCATAAATTCATAAGGAGGATTTATTATGGAAACAGAAGCAGAAACAAAGGTGTATGAACTTAAGAAGAAAATCAACCAGGCTCTCGATGAGCAGTTTGGTGAAGACAGAACCAAAGTTTATCACCCTGCATTGGTTGAAAAAGAGCCAATCAAACCTGTGGTGATCAAACCGATTTTACCTGTATCAAAAACAGTAACAAGAAAGGAGGGTAAAGTCACAGTCTTAAAACACAAGAGAAAATTCGACTTCCTGAAGTGGGTTGATGACCACTCATGGAAAATTGCAGTAACAATTCCACTGTGTTTCATCATAATGATGAGTCTAGTGGCATTATTCAAGTAAGGAGAAAGAAATGGGATATTGGTTGAATAATTTAGAAAAGGATAATGATGATAAAGTGGTAGATATCGAGGATATAGCTGAAAAACAGAAACTCGAAGAGAGCTATATAGAGCTCTTCAACAAATGCAAAGATGCCAAAGAATTTAAAGCGAAATACAAAGAAGCTTTTAAATTATTGGATGATAATGGAAACTACGAAAGCATGCCAATATTATGGAAGGCAGCTAGAAAAGTGGCTATTCATAGCAACTGGCAAATGTAAATAATAGGGCCGGGAGTGCTACTCCCGGTCTTTTAAATTTTGGAGGTAATTTTATTATGGGAAACTTATTGATGTTAGTTTCAGGATTACTGATGTTTGCAACGCATAGTAATCCAAAGTTGGTTAAACCAAAGAGACCAAATGCCTTTGTTAGAGGCATAATTGAATTAGGAGCTTATGCTTTTGCAGCATGGAGCTTCATTCTGTTTGTACGAATGAAATTAATCGAAATAGGTTTAGGAGGAAATAAGGATGCATAATTGCAACTGTAATCACAAAAAGCCATCACTGGCTAAGAAAATCTTAACACCAATTGCTGTGATGGTTGGTACAGAACTTATCAAAGAACCAGCAAAGAAATTATTCACCGAGTTTGTTAAATCAAACATGGTAAAAACCTACTACATCGAACCAATCTGCTGTGATTTAATAGATTGGCTCAAAGATAATTTTAAACATTTCCCTATTAGAATGGCCTCAACCTGTTCAATAGAAAAAGAAGATCTTGAATATGAAGAACTTGATATGTATACTCCTTATGATTGTATAGAACAGCACATCGTTGACTATGCAATTATTGAGGGAATACCATGTAAACTAGTAGCTCGATCTGTAAAAGTTACTGGTGAATCATGCTCAACTGATACTACGATATCGACCATTAACATTAATGGTTGGCCAGCAAAACTTCAGGCAATTATCACAAGAGAAGCTGCCGAGGGAGCAAAGCGACATCGAGTAAAAGAAGCAAAGATCATGAAAGTTGTTGATCAACATACTGCTAGATTTGTTGATTCATTCAAAAGATCTTTCGATGATGTATTTGTTCCAGCAGACATTAAAAACCAGATTACCTCAGCTTTAGATCATTTTATGGGTAATGCTGACTGGTATATCAAAAACAAGATCCCATATCATTTCGGGATTATGTTGCATGGGTCCCCGGGTACTGGCAAAACCAGTATAGCACAGGCGATTGCAACATACACTAAAGCTACAATGTATGTTGTGTCCGGTGATGATGTGTTGAAATTGCCTTCAATGATCAATAACGGCAGAGTTATTAATACAATCGGTTTAACAAAGAACGATTTCAATATCATTCTTATAGAGGACATCGATTGTGGTCTCAGCTATAAATCATTATATGCAAGAGGTTCACGCGGTGGAGTTTGGGCAACAGACTGGGATGATGAAGAAAAGTTGGATAAGCTCCAGGACAACAATGGTCTGGCAACTGTTCTGAATATCATCGATGGCATCGGAGCTCCTCGAAATACAATCTTCATATTTACTACAAATAATATTGAAGATCTTGATCCAGCATTGATTCGTCCGGGTAGAATCGATTTGTCACTGGAAATAAAACCAGTGTGTCTCGAGACCTTCAAGGAATTTATGGTTCACCATTTTGGTGAAGATATAAAACTTCCTAAGAATCTTAAGATCCGTGAAGGTATAACTTTCGCAGATATTCAGGTAAAAGTAATGTCTGGTATGTCGGCAAAAGATCTGATTGAATATGTGAAGGACAAGGATACTAAGAAGTATTCAAGTAACCCGGTTAAATTCGGAGAAATTGATCCGGAGGATGAAGTGTGTGATATCGTTGTAGAAGGAGTAAAGCTCCCAAATCCATATTCAGGATATGCAGATCAGTACTTCAAGAAATCCACTATTAGCAATATAAGAGATGCGGATCTTTATGACAAGCTTCGAGCTTGGATGATTATCTATGCTTCGAATAAACTCGGGACTGATGATGTAGATAAGATATCTAAGTATACATCTGATGCGTTGTATCTCTGGTTTGATGAACTTACCATAGCATATGTATTGGAAAATAACCCATTTGAAAAATATAAACCTAAGGAGGAAAAATGATGGACAGAATATTCGGGATGATGAAAGCGGTAGACGTTGAAAAGGAGAAAGTCTACCGTTCAGAAAACAGCGGAAAAATTATTGTTCAGGCTGCACCAGGTGGTTGGACAATCATATGGTCAGATGGTGGTAGTGATCATAAGGATTACACTAACCCTGATAGAACTACAGAGGAAAACTTCCAGGAGGCATTAAACCTACTGGAAAGATACTTCCCTGGTATTTCTGGCGATGATCTGGCCTGCAGAAAAGAGCTGGATAATTATAAGGAAAACCGGAGAGCGAGATTCAATGAGCTGGTTAAAAGAGTTTTATATCGTTTAAATAGAGATCTCGATGTAATGTATCAGTTCTTTGAAGAATATCCAAGTGTCGAGGAATTCCACAGAAGACAGGAAATGGAGAATTTACATCCATCTTACGAAAATGAAGGCATTCTTACAACACGCAAATACAACATCACAAGAGAAGTGATGAAGTCTCTTGGAAAGGAAGAATTCATCAAGAAACTGGAGAAGGCTTTCAATGATGCTTTTGACAAAGCTCATGTGAATGCACGTTGGAGATCTGACGATTTAGATCATCTGATGCACAGCTTACAGGATGCTATCAGATACTATAATATGTATCCAGCCAGCACGGCTATAAAACTGGCATTCCATGACAAATATGGTATCGGTCCTTTAGATGTAATCAGCAGTGCGGTAAATATAGTAATTCACGATTGTACTAATGAATTTGAACGCGAGGTTCAGTTCACTTCCGAAGTACGTATCCGTATTAATTTAGGATACCATAAATATACTTATGGAGGTAAATCTGAAAACTCACATGAGAAAGTTAGAGAAGCTCTGGAGGAAGATCTCAAGCAGTACATAAGGGATGAAATTGTTCCTATCCTCGAAAAGAAGTATGAGGATGTCGATCCAGATAAAGTACAAGCATTAGTTGATGCTAAGGTTAACACAGAACATGTTATACTTCCAAATGGCTCAATTGTGAGCGATAAATAATAGAAAGGAAAAAGAATAATGAAGAGAAAACCTATGCGTATGATACCGATACCAAGAAAAAATATGCTGACGGCTTCACTGATGATTCAGGCGATCAAAGACACAACGACATCGATGTATGAGCTTGGTAAAAACAGACTGCTCTATACAATTGATATCACTAGCCAGAACTCAGTATTATACGATTTCCTTCATGAGCATTTTCAGTATGCCGATGATATTATCATCACTAAAGCAAAAGATGATAATAATGATTCGGATGAAGTTGAAGTAACATATGAAACATTGTGGTGCCAGCATATGACAATTGTTGGCATTAATCATCGTGATGTTGCAGTGATAAACGGAATCCCATGTATGCTCCGTGCTCATGGTCTTGGTGGTGGTGATAAGAAAGATTCCACTCGTAACTATCGAGCTCTTACAATATCAACTCTGAGAGTTAATGGCTATCCAGAAATGCTGAGAGAAATGCTCCGTGAAGAATACTTCAAAGGAATCGAAAGAAATCGTGCTGAAGGAGCTGCGAAAAAGAAGAGATACATCAGGGCTTTCAGCCCACCAAGTGTTCTTGATACTATAAGAATAGTAAAGAGGACATTCGAAAATGTCTATGTTCCTAAAGAGATAAAGGAACAGATAACAGTGAATGTAGACAATTTCATGTTCAGAAGAAAATGGTTCTTGGATAATGCAATCCCGTATCATTTCGGGATCATGTTATACGGACCTGCAGGTACAGGTAAGACTTCTTTAGCACAGGCAATAGCTAACTATGTACCGAGATCCACCATTTTCTACATGAATGGCGATGACATCATGTATTTACCAAAGCTGGTAAAAATGATGGAGATTGATCAGGTATCGAATAAATATCCAAACGTGGTAATTGTTGAGGATATTGACTGCGGATTCGATGCTGGTAAACTCAGTAAAAGAGATAAGAAAGATGATGATGACTCTGAAAAGACTGGTTTAGCTACATTATTGAACAGCCTTGATGGAATCTCAGCTCCATTCAATACCATCTTCGTCTTTACTACAAACCATATCGAGGCATTGGATCCGGCTTTGATCCGTCCAGGTAGAATCGATATGTGCTTGGAAATCAAGCCAGTTTGTACAGAAACATTTAAGGAGTTTATGAAACACCACTTTGGTGATGATATAAAGTTCCCGGCTAAATTCAGAGTAAAGGAAGATTTCACAACGTTTGCAAAGCTGCAGACGATGGTGATGAACAATTGTTCACCAAGAGAAATAGTTGACTATGTAAATGCATATCCAAAGAGAGGTAACAAAAATGAGAATCCAAATCAGTAAATTTTGGAAAGGTATTTGCCATATCATCACATTACCAATCTTTGCAATACTGTATGGTATTGCATGGTTAATTGGTTTTGTGACTACGATGATCAGAATAATGATGGAGGATAACAGATGACAATCAACTTAAATGATTCTCAGCTGATACTTCCTTCAGAATATACAAAAGAGGCGATTCACAAGATTCGTCTCTATTGTGCAAACCGGCATGGATCAGCGATCACTGATGAACAAGCTGAGATGTTATTTAAAGCATATCATCGTTCATCATATACTAATGAAGAACAAATTGATCTTGGTGAATCTGTCAAAGAATCAGAGGATGTAAACGTATTCTGTTTGCCATTCGGTTTCAGAGGAATGAGCTCCCGAACCTGGGGTACCGGGTTTGATGCTGAGGTATCATCAAAGATTGTGTTTGATACGATGACTCAGCTGTGCGGATCATCAGTAACCTTTATTCAGACAAACAGACGAATCTTTGTATGGGGTACGATGACCCCATACATGAGAGGAGTCATCAAAATGATGGTTCGTTACTTTGAATACGTAACCATGAATTATGATACTCGAAATGATGTTGAGACCAACGATGCTTGTCTCATGACAATGCATGATAAGTTTGGTCTTGACTATGTTGAGTTCTTTACTCAGCTGATGAATAACTGGAGTATCCTGATAAAAGATTCAGACTATGTACCAGTAAAGAGAAAAGTTGAGAACGTCATACTCAATCTAGTCAATGACATGATGTACGAGTTATACTGTCAGGAAGCTGATGCAAATAACTGGTACCGTCAGGAATACTATAAGAAACTTGAAGAAGAAAAGAATAAAAAGGAGGCAGAAAACGGTATGGCCTCAAGTAATAAACAAATGCTTGAAGCAATGAATGCGGTTCATAAGTTGATTGATAAAACAGCTCCTGAAGAACCGGTTGAAATAGAAACTGAAACTGAATCAGAAACTGACTTAGCTCAGTACTATGATTACCAAACGAATTATGATTCGGATAAGGTTGAAGAAACAGAAGAAAAACCTTCACTGATCAAAACCATTCTATTTCATATATTCACTTGGTTAATGATCGGCGTATTTGCATTACTCGCCGTGATATTCACTGCACAGCGGTTACTGATAATTCTGTGTGGTGTACTGATGCTTTTCATGTACATATCTCTATTATGCATTGGATCTAAAAAATAATTAGATTCTATATGTATATTATTATATTGAATAGAATACAAATAGACTATTCAATTAGGAGGTAATAAACATGAAGAAAAGTCATTTTGTATATGAAAAGCTTCTGAAAGATACAAACATAAAAATAGTTAAATCAGATTTTCAACCATACTATTCAGGTATAGTCATTGAAATAGGTGGTCCAATCAGATTTAGTGACCCAACGATCTGGGCTTTCCAATCGGAAGAAGCATGTGATCGTCTCTTCTGTATGATCTTTCAGAGTTTTGACATGAAAAACGCTTTGAAACTGCTGAATGAAGAGATCAGCAGAATCAAACGTAAAAACCCACAAGCCAGGGACATGCTCCAGAAGATGGAGACTGACATGATCTTTGACTTACTCAGGCTGACGGGTTACAGATCAAATGATGATTACGCTATTCTAAAGATGAAGAATCTTTGCGGATCATCATACCGCACAGCTGTACATGAGAAACTGATGATGTTCATGTACGGAAAAACCCGTGAAAATTTATGTTATACTTGTAAACACGCATCACCAACTGATGAAGGTTGGCTTGAGTGTGCAGCTATAACAAGGAAGATTCAGACACAAGAATGGAGTAGCATGGTGGATCTGTTGGGTCCATCAAGTAAACGTCTGAAGATGGATCTGAAGACGGGTGATATGTATACAAATTTCTGTATCAGATCCGTAAAGGAATGTGAATGTTATAAACAAAGATTCACTCCTAAAACAGTTCTCTTGAACATCCTCAGCTAAACTATCTATTCTTAATAAAACAAAAATACAAAGCATTAGCTCCCGGGATATCCCGGGAGCTTTTGTTTTTTGTATTTGAGATTTATCCATGGAAGTGTATTTGAAAAACCCATCCCAATTTTAAGTTAGGTGGGCTTATTCAACTTTATCAGTTTGACCGTCATGATTTTGATTATGAAATAATCAACTTTATCAAAAAAGATTTTAATTATTTTATATATTTTTAATTAAAATATAATTTTAAGTTTTTTAAATAAATTTTAATTTATCGTGTAGTTTCACCGTTATACTTTTATATCAGAAAAACATATAAATTTCAATAAAAATAAATACAAAATGATGAACTGTTTTATATATTTTTCGTATGTATATTATTATTTAGATGAGAGAAAATATATTTTCTTAAAATATAAATGAAAAGGAGTAAGATTAATGTCAAAAGAAACTACAAAGAAGAAGAAAGTTGAAGAGGAAAAGGAAAAGGTTGAAGAAAAAGAAAAAAGAAAGATCGTTGATAAGAACTGGGCTCATGGATATATTCAGGGCTCAATTGATGGATCTTTCAAAAACATAACAAATGCAGCGGGAATATCCAAACTGATGTGTACACCGACACTTTATTATGGAAATATACTTAATTTCTATAATAAAGCACATCCAGATGAAAAATGTGACGATATTAAAGAGTTTATATCAGATGAGTACACATATCAGGACTTCGAGTTCTATCTACATTCAGAATTCATAACCTTTTGTGTTGTTGTAGCAAAATATCAGTATGAATTCGATATAGTAAGTCTCAGCATAAAATTAGAATGCTTGCGTATATTTTCTATGCTGATTCTGTATAAGCTATATATGCTGGACAGATTGCCAGAGGATATAGCTCCAATCTTCAAAAAGGCTCTTGAATTTATAATAGTAGAAGAAAAGAGGTTTGATGGTTGGAGGTACACGGATGAAGCAACAAACGTTGTCTTTGACAAAGTTTGTTACTGTCACAATTTTGAAAAGAAATTTGGTGAACTGATTGGCGATCCAAATTACAGGGATAAGCTGTCAGCTCGATCCATCGAATTACTGGGTTATATGGATGATGAACCAATAGAAGCCGGTGACCCAACACTGGAAGAACAGTTTGGATGGGCTAGAAAACACATGGATGTGCTATTTAATCATTATAATAGTTTACGTTGGATTGAGACAGTAGATCAGCTACCAAAGATTGATGGTAAAAAGGTTCCAGAAGGATTCAAGGATCTGATTAAAGTAATTGAACTTCTGTTTGGAAAATGGGAGGAAATTAAGAAAGATGTTTGTGAGAGATTCCCAGATCTCGAACAACACATCAAAAACCTCAAATTGATTTTCGTAAACAGTGCTGGTTTAGTACATGCAAAGTACAAGCATTATGATCAGTTGTGTGATACCAGGACATTCTCGGAAATCATTGAGAAGTTCCCGGTTCAGGCAGACGGTCTTCATATGAGTGTATCAAACACATATTATGGAGACATGGGAAATGAAGTTTATATTAATATAGACTCATTAAATGTACACTGGCTGAATTATACTAACTTTGATCCGGAAGAAATAGCAAAACGATACAGCGTTGTTTTAAGGCATGAGATGGGACATGCTATAGTGTATTGCTATGACAGAAGAAAATACAGTCAGGTGAAAATAGCATTAAGAGGAGAAGAAGACTCTAATGCCCGTCAGAAGGGTTATGACTGGTATAATTCACTTGATGAAAAAGATCAACCGGACTGGGAAGAATGGTATAACCAGCTCCCTGAAGAAAAAGAAGCAAATGAAATGATGGGAATCAAATATACTGATTTCCATTGGGCTTATAACACAAATCTTCAGTATGAGGATAAAAGTGAGCCTGAAAAATAAATGATAAGATTAAAAGGAGGAAAATATGGAATTGTATGGAAACAATCCTGATATGGAGCTGTATTATCAGCTCGAAGAAAAGTATCCAGGGGTAACAATTGAGGTACCTAAACTTCAAGGGTATCCAATAAACGTGCTTACTGCTAATAGTTTTGAGTACGTGTTTTATCCACTCATTGTGTATGCGATGCTGGATAAGCTTGGCCCGAGATGGAAGAATAAGATCGGCGTGTCACCAGTCGGTCTTACTGAAAATCTTGAGCTGATCCAGTATAGACAAGCCCTTGAGGAAGTTGGTAAAAACTCGATTATTGTCAATCTTCGAGTATTAGCAAAGTCATCAAAATATTTTGAATTGGCAATAAATGAGGTTAAGCAGATGGACCACCTCAAGAGAATTGAAGATATGTATTTCGATGTCCTCAAGAGATGGAGAATGGAGTTGTATACATTTGAAAATGTGCTGGTAAAACAGTACATCAATGAACGTCTCCAGAGATTAGCTGTCAAGACTTTCACCGATCTTGATAAGCTGATGATAATCAGTTTATGGAGGACAATGTAATGGACATCTTCACAATAGGAAAAAAGGTTTTGGCCACAACCGGTTGTGGCCTTAACTCTGTCACAAATATAAGAATGAATAAGAAATATCGTTCAGTCTCACTGGAGACTGACGATGGTTTCTTGATTGTATGTTGGAATTATTTTCATCCAGAACAGTGCACAGATATCTTTAATCTGGATGATAGAAAAGAGATAGTGAGAAAATATCACATGAGAGGATTCCAGCAGAGCAAAATCGCGTGGGTTCTTGATATATCTCAGGGAACAGTTAGTCGATTAATAAAGGAGGTAGAAAATGAGCAGGGGAGCTCAGATAAAAAAGGAAGATCTTGATCTCTTCTACTTCTACTTTTCGGATGATAATCTCAATTCAAAAGCAGTTAGTAAACGACTCAAGGAGATACTGAAATTGAGATTTATCGAAAGGATGACTTATGTTCAAATCGGGAAAGAAATGGGTTTATCCGAGGTAAAAGTTAGATCAGAAATAAGATTATTTAAGCGGAAAGCTATGATTGCGAAATGGTATTCTGCAAAGAAAAGAGGAGAAAAACTATGATACAAATTAAAGCAAATCCAGTCTATCGTCTCAAATATAGCATACCATATTATCAGTGGTCTGATGATAGATATGACATTGATGTTGACATCGATGTATTTGATCCTACACAGTACGTGATGTATACATATTACAATTTTACTGTGAAAACGGTAATATGTTTATTTGTAAATATACAGTATGTCGCATCAGAAAAATTCCAAAAGTTTTCAAAACTTTCCGTCGAGCTTATTCCAGATACCTTTAGTCATATGGAAGATTTTATGAGTCATCCAGATGGAGAAATATTTTACGATATGTTTGAAGCATATGATCATATCATCCAGATGCTTCAGGTATTCGATAAAGCCATTATAATGACACATCAAGAATACAATTCTAAAGAACTTGTAAGAGTTAATCTCAAGGATAATAGAGATCCAATTAGGAATAATCTGTTGCTCGCATATACCTCTAGAGGAGCAATAATGAAAAATAAGGCACCATTTATGCATCGTCGTTATCTCCCATATGAGATACACATATGCCATAAATTTGATCGTAAGCAAGATATATCCAATTATGCATGTGCGTTCACAGACAAATATGATGAGCTTCCAACGATTAAGATTCATATGAACTTATTCAAAGGAGATGCGCGAAGTGAATTCTACTGTGTTCCATATGAGAATTCTCATAAAGAAAAAGACTACGTGCTGGTGTGGTACCCTAAGTCGTACTGCTATAACAATCATGGAGGGGTTGAAATATTCCCACGCATAAAGTTAAATGGCTCGGACTGGATAGTGAGATATGGATCACCTTTCCCAAAGAAAGTGAAAACTATCAAAACACCATTGCAGTGGCAGGGTAGATACAGATACATTCTGGAGAATACCAATGTTACTGAGTTAAAAAATGTAATCATTTCCCCATGTGGCTATTTCATGGGAAAAATAGATTATCTAGATTTAATGCATTTATGCATTTCAGATCAAATGACTAGAGAAATTAAGAAAAATTCGGAGGATAAATGATATGATTAAAGATATCGGTAAACCAGGAAGAAGATTCCCAGAAGATCAGTCAGACGCTGAATACGTAATCGGTGTCCTCGGATTCATCCGAAAATGGGAAGATGTTGAAGAAAATAATGTATTCAAAATATCATACCATGATGATGTGATAAATAGAATAGAATTCCAGCGAGTTATCAGAACTAGAAAGCACGATTACAAAATAATCGGTCACTTCCAGGGTGCTGATCAAACACATCCTGGTTGTGAATTAGAGTTTAGATGGCTCAGAAAGCATAGAGACGAAGTTGAATCATGCTTCATTATGTTTAATGAGTATAGAATAAAATTCGATGATAATGAAAATCTAATGCTTGTTCGTAATAAGATCATGAGTCCATCGGAAGTTGGAAATCCGACAAGTTTGTGCTTTTTAAATGAAGCTACCGTTGAGGATTTTAATAGAGGACTTAGAGGCATCAGATTCTTTATTGAATCCATTGAAAGTAGAATATTTGAGATATCAACACATAAATATGTCTCACTTAAGACTGAGCATTTCGCCGATCTTAATACTAGAGGTGTGTATGATATTTTTAAAGCTGAAGTATATGAACAAGATTTGTTCAGAACATTAATGGCTTGGCAGACTATGTATAGAACAAAAACTGGTGAAAATGTCGACATATTCGAAGCTGCTGACATCAACAAAAAGTTGTTAGCTGAAGAGCTGACACACGAAAAGGAACAGCCAACATTCAAAATCTATAAAGATGATAAATCGAAGCTCCTCAGTCTCATGATTAGGGCTGGCGGTTGCATTACTTATAGAGCTGATCGTCCTTACAAAGGCACTGAAAGGGTCTATTCATATTATAGACTAATTGAAGAAAGCCATGAAAAGACCAATGTGGTCACATTGACTTTAATAAAGGAAAATGATCAAAGCCATTTATTAACCGACTTAGTCCAGTTCATATTCGTCTTTGATAAAGAAAATAATCTGCTTAAGAGTGAAGAAGATGAATATAATGGAGTAATCACGATCAAGACAAGCTTAAGCGCTAATCATTCAACATCATTGAAAGATTTTGCAGATGATCAATATTATCATGATCTGATAGAAAGGGTCACAAAATACATTGATGAGTCGGGAGTTAAATACAGATTCTTCAGAACATCATCAGATTTAATCTGGGATGATCTTCTTAAGGAATCATGCTGGGGAGCTTACCCAACAAAACCATCACGGAGATTATTCGGATGGACATAAAAATGACAAACGATTTCGATTATCTGGTTGGCAAAATCATGAGCATTTGTAGCAAACTGCCAGCTGGAAAATACTCATTTTATGTTACTCCTGATCGGAAAAATATGGCTTCTAAGTTCTTCATAAAACATTATTTCAATGAAAAGGATTATGATGATAAATTTCTCAGATCCCATAATGATATTGAAATATATTATGGGAAATACATAGCCGAGTCAGAAATAATCAGAAGTGATATAAAATATATAACTGGAGATGAGAATCTTCGTATTTATAAAAACACGATGTATATCCTTATTTGGGAAACAGATGACTGGGCTTCCGGTATCTGTTATCCCGTTGCATGTTTAATGTTAAGATTCAATAACCGAGGTATGATTACCTCGGTTAAAAGAATCAATTCGGAATTATCAGATGATCGACCATTATTGGATTACATGAATTCTCGAGCAGTTATAACAGATGAAACTGCACAGGAAACTATATCTTGTGTATGGGATATGATGTATAGAATGTATGATAGATACATGTCAATTGTAAAAGATAATGGTCAAATATACTATGCTCGGTATAGATGCAAAAAGGAGAAAAAAGAATGATAGAAACAGCTCACGGTCATGTGGTTTTTATGTCTGACGGGAGTGCAATTGCTACCAGCCCGATGGTAGCTGATGATATAGTTAATACATTGATAACGTTAATAAATGCTATATCAAAAGACTTGTCTGATCTCACCGGTATTCCTCAGGAGAATCTTCTTGAAGACTATTATGAAGAATGCGAGATAGATCTTATGCATGCCGCATTTAATGCGGTATTACGCAAACATGGACATGAAGTGATGAAAACACCAACAAGAATTATCATAGAAGAAAAACTAAAGGAGGAAAAGGAAAATGTTAGAACTGCAGAAATTTCTGAATGAACATCCTAATGATTATGAGGAAATCCTTACTCAGAAGCCTTATTGCTTAAAAATTAAGCATAAGGATACAAGAGTATTATTCAAGTACGATCAGGTGGAAAGTGATTTTCACGAACCGATCGTATGTGAATCACGAGGAATTATCCTCGAAGAGGGAACTTGGAAGGTTCTTAGATTAGCATTCTACAAATTCTTCAACCAGGGAGAATCCCTTGCAGCAGATATCGATTGGGATTCTGCATCAGCAAATGAGAAGATCGATGGTTCACTAATGTCTGTTTACTGGTATGATGGCCAGTGGAGACTGGCATCAAATGGTACCATTGATGCTTACGATGCAAATGTAAACGTTTTTGATGCAGATGGTAATTTGACAACTGAAAAGATTTCATTCGGTGAGATCTTTGAGTCAATATTACCTTTATCATCATTTGACAAATATGGAGTACATAAGACAATGTGCTACACATTTGAACTTGTATCGCCAAAAACTACGGTGATAATCAAATATGATGAACCAGGTCTTTACTTATTATCAGCTAGAGATATGCCAACCTTACAGGAAGTCAGAAATCCTGAGACATATCTTCCGCAGAATCTGATGAAAGATTTCGATATTAAGCTCCCACAGAAATTCGACACATCAGGTTTCGACTCTTTCAAGAAAATCGTCGAAGAAATGGACGGCGATGATCATGAAGGCATCGTTGTATTTGACAAGAACTTCAATAGAGTGAAGATGAAAACAGTTGAATATTTGACAAGGCATTACTATAAGGGTGCTGGTATCAACCTCGACAGGTTAGCTGAGGTTGTAGCTTCAAATGAGGATGGTGAATTTCTCTCATACTTCCCAGAACATACTAATGGAGTTATGAAGCTTCATAAGTATGTTGATAAACTGAAGGAATTTGCTGAAAGATGCGACGGAGATCTCAATGTTTTCGATGTGGATCTTTTCGGAATGAAAAGTATCTTAGACCCGAAAGAACGCAGAAAGTTCTTCGCTGCATGGGTAATGAAAAACTTTGGTAATGACCCATATAAGAAAGGCTTGTTGTTTAAGGGATACGATAAGAAGGCATATGAAACTGTAGAAGGATGGAGTCAGGGTAAATGGATTGATTTCATGAAATATGCAGTTGAGCACCCAGAGGAGTGGGGTAACTGATATGACAGGTAATCAGTTATTTGACAGGACGGTTTACACTCTTTGCAAAAGACAAAGAGATTTCCATCTGGAAAAAGATTATCCGATGGATGAAGAATGTACTGAGGGATATACTATCATTATCCCTCAGATATTATTCGAAAAGAAGCACATCGAAATGTTGGATAAGGAATGCGTTGCAATGCATCTGAAGATGAGGGTAAAATATACTAACCCACTGAATCATATTCCTATGGAAATAACATTCTATGCTGGGGAATATGAAACACCAATTATTATGTATAGATTAAACTTCAATATCACTAACATCTATGGTATTAGCAGAGTATTGACAGACGATACATATTTGGTGAGTGTTGTCAAAAAGATAATACTTCCAATGTTCAAATCATTCAGTAGAGCTATTTGCATCAAGCTTTTAGAGAGGATGGAATAAATGGAAATGAAACTGGTTTCAATGTCGGTTTTGAATGACAAAGAACAAAAGTTTTTGGAACAGATAATGCGTCGCATTATATCCAATCTTGAAACCTCTCGATTGGAATGTAATGTCTATACATTACGTGCTAATTTTAATAAAGCCAAACAGGAAGCCTGTAAGGCAATAAATAAAATGAAAAAATCGATAAAATATTCGAAGAATTACAAAATGGCACTGAATGATTGTAGAAATGCCATTAAAAGAATGGATATAATAACCAAGATGTCCATTAAAGATGAATCAAAGGCAAATGCATTATTGACCGCCGGGTGGATGCTTTTTAAAGAAGAATACCCGGAACATATAATCGAAGCAACCCGATGTGTCTATGAGTTGGACATGTCGGGAATTGCTTTATATGATTATATTATAAATTCACTGAATGATGAAGAATATTTCGATTTTGAAGTAATCAAAAAAGAAATTGAGGAATTAGGAATAATGAAAGGATGGCGTTGATCATGTTATCGATCGTACCATTTAATGAGAACGAAAAGGAAAGAATGAACAATCTTCTTGATGCTGTAATCACCAGACTGAATGATGGCATCAGCTTAGTCCTAGATGAAGAAGAAGTTAATGTATCTAAGAAAACGGGAATCGATTGCATTAATAATTTGATAAACGAATCTAATCCAAAAGATATAAAAAGATTGGTAGAATTAGCCAATTCTTTAGAGTATTTAGAAAAATACTTTGAAAAATCTGCAGATATTCTGAAGATCTATGAAGAGAGAGAACGAGATAATATTCTTAAGTCGGCTGAATGGATTCAGAAACATCAAAAATGCCCAGTGCATGTATCACTGAGACTGTATCAGCTGGATCCAAATCTCCCGGAATTAGTATATTATGTGGAGATGGTTCGTGCTTTAGCAGAAGAATGCACGACATTATCTGATCTGGCGGATTATGAGTATACCAGTACATCCGGAGTTGAATTAACCGGTTTAGCGAAATTTAAAGCTCGCGGTAAAAATGGATTAGCAAGAACTGTACTGCCATATGTATTAGCGGCAGAACACAGAGAGTTCATTCCATGGGGCACCGTGGTCTTTAAAGACCCAAACCAGGCTATATACTATTTGGGCAAAGATACTGATGATGCGATAAAAATTAAGCGAACAGACAGTTATCTGTTTATTTCGATCTTCAAAGACATTCCAAATCAGAATCTTGATGAATTAGGTTCACACTTAGTAGGTTGGGCAAAATTCTCATTTAATGATGAAGGAAATTTATATTTTGAGGATGAGCCGGATGATAAAATCAACCTTGAATGTTGGCAGATCATCAAGCAGCATCCAAGTTTATATAATATCTTTAAGGTATGCTACATGTTATTAGGTGAACAGATCGAGAACGAGGAAGAAAATAATGAGTGAAAAGAGAAGAGTATTTGCAAAATACGGCACGCTGATGATTGATATGACTCATCAGCAGTGCTGGTTTCTAAAAGGTGAGTGCACACCTATTGATGAATATGATTATCCGGAAATCACCATTGATGATATGCCGATAAAGTATATCAATTTTGGAATACCATATTCAGACAATATAGTGTCATTCCATGATCCATATGCGGATCAATCAGTGGATATAAATGAAAGACCGCGTATTGAAGTATGGTATGATGATTTCTCCGTGGTTATACATAATGATCCAGGTAATCAGAGAACATATATGGATTTCCGAAACGTTGAACTATTAACCCCATTTGATTTTGAAACAAAACGTTTCATTACATGGGAAGAGTATGACAGAAAACGGCAAGAGAAGTTGGACAAGGAAAAGCATATGTGTGATTTTGACCAGATTTATCAAATGATTCATAAATTTGGATTAACAAAATCCGGAAAGAATATGCCAAACCCAGCGTTCATCAGAAATGAAGAGGGCTTTGAAACAATTGATTTCCGATTCTTAGTCAGATGGCATACGCTGAAACCGGGAACGCAAGTACCAGATACATGGGGTGTTTACGAGGATCTGAAAGTGTTTATATTCTCCGATGAATCCAGAATGAATATATGGATTCTAAGGAATGGGAAATATATCAAAGATCAACGAATGTATCGTTGGTTTGTGGATTTCGGTAAAGACGGAAATATTACTAATGTATCAGAATCATTGGTACTTAATTTTGCCGATGATTTAGAACCAGACCGTCCATGTGATCAGTTAATAAAGCTCATTAGAAAGTTATACAACGATCGTAATGATGGAAAAATATATCTATCATTGAGGAGGAATAAAAATGGTTGATCCAATGCCACCAAGAATTGGTGATTTGAATCTGATACATACAAAGCACGGTACATTAGGTATAAACTCGATAAAGAACCCAGAAATATTTCCGGGTGGATTTGGTACCGATATACGTTTAGTTCAGTACATATTGAATACCGAATTGCCAAAGTTGGAAAAATGGCATGAGTTTGATGAACACCACGTTGTGTTCAAATTCAAAGTACCAGGCAGAGATCCAAAAACAAGATTTGGATTAGACGTTGAATTCGATCGACATTTGAAGTTGACGTTGTTGTATAATTTGTATGATGAAACATTCACCGGTACATCAGCAGGCATGTTATTCGTACCATTTTATGACAATAATCAAAATATCAATTTCAGTGAGGTTGAAGAGACATTAACAGCCGATTCATACTTTGTTATCACAGCCAGCGAAGCAGTTGAAAACATTTTCAGAATGGTATTTTATCTCATACGAATGAGAGAAATAATCATCCGTCAACAAATAGGTGTAAGAGGAGAGATATTATGACAAATCAATCATATCCAAGAATGAGCTTGCTTGATATGAAGCATGCATCATTGAATAAATCCATAAACATTGATCATATGTTAATATTATCAATCATCATAGCAGCAGCACAGGTAATGCACCAGATCGATGTCAGTGGAGTGTATGATTTTGATGAAAAGTACGTACTCGATCTACATGATACAGACCCAACCAAAGTAAATATAACCATTTATGAAAAGGAAAAAGAAAATGGTTGGATTGATGATGGTTGGAAAGAGCTGGGACATTTGTTCATTCCATTGGATGAAAATGGCATCATCCAGATGAATGTGTTCGATCCACATTCAATGAAGCAGATATTACCAGAAGGCACACCTTCCATCGATGATACAATCGGTCCTGATGCATTCTGGGCAATATCCCATAACGATATTGTTTTAAATATGTTCACAATGATTTATTACATCATTGATATCCGTGCCAAGACAATTCTTGATGATTACAAAGTCCACAAAGATTTATCCGATTTTGCGAAACAGTTAGCGGAACAAGCAGATATCAAGCACCATATCGACAAGACCATCAATCGTATACCGAGGGAAAGTGAAAAGGATATTAAACCATCCCGTCCGCTTGTAGTTGGTGCAACCCGCGGAGCAGCGATTCAGATGGCAGATTTCGTGAATGATGTCGAAGAACAGCAGAGGGAGAATACCAATGAGTAGTACAAAGAGATTGTTCTGTAAGTTTGAAGAGGTCATAATCAACCTCTCGACAAGTGTAGCCCAATTCATTGGTCCGCATGGCCATACGGAAACATATAATATACCAAAAGAGTCATTCTCATTATCCAACATTCATGACATCAAAGTCCGTACAGATACCGATGGTAAACCATCTCTCACGTTCATCAACAACCTCGTTGCGGTGACGTGTGAGTTCACAACATTCAACAGTTACTTCAATCTCATCGGCCCACCACAGGATGATATCATCTACTTCTATGATGTATCTCTTTATACACCAATGATGGATAATCTATTCAGCCGGTGGGAAATGTATGATAAATACAAACATAAAGATGATTTCTCCATCATATTAAGAAAGTATGAAGATATCATTAATAATGTTAATAACATCACCAATTATCTTAAACACGAGGAACGTATAGAGTTTAATGAGTTCGATTCACATGTTTGCGAAGACCGCTTCTTAGTGGTCGACGACAAGCGTCGTAATGGCGGTCCAAACATTAAGACTTATGAAGATTTAAAGATAATATTTGCGGATGATCATACCTTCATACGTATCATCATCACCAAGTCAGGTGAAGTCCGCAAGTGGAATGTTTATTCTTTAGAGTTATCCTTCGATAAGTATGGTACCTTCATCGACGCGGATGAGAATCAACCACCAGACTTCTTAGAAACTCTAAGACAGCCTCATGATTTTATATCGTTCATCCATGCTTATTATATCGATAAGGAGGATGATTAATTTCCCTCCACTTCCCACCCCAATTACGGGGTGGGATTTCTTTTCTAATTAATATATAATATATACCAGGAGTTTCGTTCGTTAAGAACTACTCCTGGTATATATTATATATTAACGCGAATCTCCACTGCGTTGCGATTCGCGTTAATGCAGAACATCAAATATATAGATACAGGGTTTTTACTCCCTGTATCTATATATTTAACGCAGATCTCATCCCAGATTCGATCTGCGTTTATTTTGAAATTCTATATGTATATTATTAATGTGCATATTAAGGAGGTATAAATTATGACTAATAATGAAGCAAAAGAAAAATATGAATATTATAAAAAGAAACATAATATGTTTAAAAAATATAGAACATATTATATTTTAGAAAAACTATTATCCCCGGGGAATATAGTCAATATACAAATTCATATAGAAACAATGGATAAATTTTTCGACAGTAAATATGAAGATGATCCATTTAGACAGATCCCCACAATAAATGAATTTATTTATAAATTCATTGAGACTGTTGACCAGCAGGTAAAATCCAAAACCGGTAAACAATTAATACATGATTATTATGTCAGGTATTACTTTTCTAGTCCGGCGGTAAAAGCCGCAATTGATAAAATTACTCGGCTTGAAAAAGAACTAAAAGAAGCCAAGCTAGAATTAAAAGAGCTTAAAGCATTAACTAAAGGAGAGAATACTAATGAAGATAATTAAATATGGCAAAGGAATGAAACTCAAGAAAGGATATCTCACTGAGTGTGGCTGTTGTCATACTATCTTCATGGCGGCTCCGACTGATGTTGAATTTCTGTGGAGGAATGATGATCCTGTAGAATTCCCTACACCAACATACAGAACATACTGTCCTGTGTGTGGAGATACACGAATATATCAGATTAAGGATGACAAAAAGAAAAGAAAGTTGCATATCAATGATATGTTGGTGGTAACGATATCCACGGTTATCATCACATTGTTATGTGAAGTTTTACCAGGCATGACTGGTAGTACCATTAGAATATTATTAAACGCTTTAGTTATAATATTACTGGTAGTAATATTAATAGCACATGATGATTAAGGGGTGATAAAAATGCTCTGGGTATATGGGCTTATAGCCTTTATAATATGATTACATTCAAAAGATTAAAATGGATAAATCAATTGATAAGATGAAAGGAAAGATTATTATGACAAAGAATAATGCAGTAATAGTAAAGAGAGACACAAGTGGAAAAAACCGATTCATCAACATCAAGAAAGCAAAAGAAGGATGGGGAATTCCAGCTATTTTATGGAACTATGAAATTGAACCACACCCAGATGACATAATCAATCAATATGGAATAACGGAATATGAAGGTTTATATGAATGCAAAACCGGTACAGTAATAGTTAGTAAAAATGAACTTATAAGAGCCATAGACAACAGCTTACATTGGCCTTATATCAGAATCAATGATGGCTTCAGCAGCAGATCTAAATATAGCTTAGTTGATTCTAATGATAAAGCAGTGTATGCTGCAGTAAGCAGTAATAATTTCGAAGCTCTCCCGGACACTCTTTATCGAGTAACGTTCTGGTATGCTGGGTTAGATGAAAATGATGAATGGTGTGCTCCGGAATTTCGCGTGGATATCGTGGATATAATCAAATAAACAGAACAAAAGAAACGCAATATATTAGCAAAGGACCACCCGCACGGGTGGTCCAATGCATTTATAATTTTTTATATCTCATCATCTGGGATGATTACAATTTTTTTATCCAATAATTCACGCGACTTGATAATTCGTTGGTTGGTAGATCCTCGGAATTTCAATCTTAGGTCTTTTTTATCTTTTTCATATCTTCCTTCGACGATTACGTCTGCAAGATAAAGTATTTCGTGTAACGCACGAACGTGATCAGATAAAGTTAATCGATGTTTGGTGTCATTTTCAGAGAGTAATGCCAATAACTCTTCAGCAGTATATCCTGTCCAGATCCAAATTGATCTGTCTTCACGGTAGAATTTAAGTCGTATTAAACGACATATATCCAGAACCATTTCAACATTTCTTGGGTGTAATGGTTCACCACCAAGAATGCTTAACCCAGAAATATGTTCCTTACAGATAGCATCCATGATTTTTGTTTCACTGGATAAACTATATTTTTCCCCGTAATTGAAGTCCCATGCTTCTTTATTATGGCATTCTGGACAATAAAATTCACATCCAGAAACATATACTGCTACTCTGACACCTGGACCATCCGCAACATCATGAGTCCTGATTTGGCATATATTCAATTAAATTCCCCCTTTTATCATATTAATCGTCTTCAGTTAAACTCCTATCTGGAGAATTCCTGTTGACTGCGTAGTTACTTGCCCATTTTAGATTATCCGCGGAATTATTCATTTTATCGCGATCTAAATGAGTCAAGCATCTGTAATGTCGTGGGTTTGGTACAAACTCATTACCCACTAACTGATGAATGAATCTGCTCTTTATACCGGATTCAGATTTCATATTGACTGCTTTATACCCATCATTTAAACGTGTTTTTACTTCATGAAGATCCTCTTCTGGAGTATAATCTGGGGTAAATTGTCTACATGAATCAGGTATATCAGTCAATAATCTTCCTTTGGATGTTATAAAGTATCCAGTGAATCCTTGTACTGGTTTTATTTCTTCATCATCTTCAAGTTGCATATTTATCAAACCTCCTTAATACCATGAATATATTGGAGTTCCATCTAATGTATACTTAGATGATGTAGTATTCATTTCATATTGTTTTGATTTAGTAAACCACCATCCAGCATAATTGAATGGTAGAAATGAATTCGTTGTTGCATAATATGAAGATAACATTATTTTCTCCTATTATAAGTGTAATACTCTCTGTTTAATTTCTTTCGTTTTACCAACATTCCAGAAATTAGCTCCTAGGTATCCACATGTACGACGGGTAACTGTTAGGAAGTTTTTGTCTTTGTTACCACACTGAGGACAATACCATTCATTGTTATCATCTAATAGTATTTCCCCATCGAATCCACACTTGTGACAGTAATCTGACTTTGTGTTGAATTCTGCATACTGAATGTTGTCGTAAATAAATTTTACTACAGTTCTCATAGCTTCTTTGTTGTGAGACATATTTGGTACTTCGATGTATGAAATAGCTCCACCGGATGATATCTGCTGGAACTGTGATTCAAACTTAAGCTTTTCAAAAGCATCGATATGTTCACGAACATCAACATGATATGAGTTAGTATAATAACCCTTGTCTGTGATATCTGGAATGCTTCCGAATTTCTTTTTATCGATTTCAGCGAAGCGGTAGCATAGAGATTCTGCAGGAGTTCCGTATAAACCGAACCCTAATCCTGTTTCCTTCTTCCATCTGTCTGTTGTTTCTCTGAGATGGTGCATTACTCTTAATGCAAATTCTGTTCCTTCTGGATCAGTATGTGATACTCCTGTCATGATCTTGGTTGTTTCGTAAATACCGATGTAACCAAGTGAGATAGTTGAATATCCATCATGGAGAAGTTTATCAATCTTTTCTCCCTTATTTAATCTGGCGATACCGCCATATTGCCAATGAATTGGAGATATATCTGAAGGAGTTCCTTCAAGAGCTTTATGTCTGCACATTAATGCTTCAAAGCAAAGTTCAAGACGTTCATCCAGTAATCTCCAGAAAGTCTTTTCTGATTTTTCTGATAATAATGCAATTTGAGGTAAATTGAGTGATACTACACCCTGATTGAATCTACCTTCAAACTTTGGAATACCATTCTCATCCTTCCAAATTGATAAGAATGATCTGCACGTGTTCTTCCTATGTCACCATAGGCACTGACTATATCTTCTTTCTTATTATATAATAAGAGTAGCCTTCCGCTTCGGTTCTCAGATGCTTGGTTTCCTTAACACATCGACAGTGCTCAATTCCTGTCCCTACTCCCATACATTCATCAGGGATAGTCGATACACCTTTCCTTTCGGACTTGGCACGGTCTCAACTACAATGGCTTCCACCCCAAAGAGTCCTAACCGTTAGCAACAACTTTTAATTGTTACACCCACGAGCAATGGTTCAAAAGGTTTTACATGATGCTACATTTACACTTACCCATGCAACTGAACACGTTACCTTCATAATTCTCACGCATCTTCTTTGCGGAGATATAATCTGGATACATTCTCTTGATTGAACAAGAGATTGCCGTTTCAGTTATATAATCATATTTTCCACCGGAAAGATTATTATGTTCATCCAGAACATAAATAAGTTTTGGAAATGCCGGTGTTACGTATACATCTGATTCATTCTTGATACCTTGAATTCTTTGAACGAGTATTTCCTGGATAATCATTGCTGTTTCTTCAAGATATTCATCTTCTGGATCAAGATGCAAGAATAATGTAACGAATGGAGCTTGACCATTTGTTGTCATTAATGTATTAATCTGATACTGGATTGTCTGAACACCTGCTTGGAGTTCATCATGTAATCTAATATCAACGATATCATCAAACTTTTGTTTTTCTTTTGGATCATCCATATTAAATAATGGACTTAATTCTCTTTCGTATTTTTCTTTTGATTTACGGAGATACTTGCCAAGATGCTTTACATTAACAGACTGACCACCATACTGGTTTGATGCAATAGCTGCGATAATCTGTGTTGTTACTGTACATGCAACCTGAAATGTTTTTGGTGAATCGATCTTCTTTCCATTCATTACTGTACCATTATCCAACATATCTCCGATATTGATGAGACAACAGTTGAAGATCGGCTGTACAAAGTAATCAAGATCATGGAAATGAAGTATACCCTCTTTATGAGCCTTTACGATTCTCTCAGGAAGTAATAAACGTGTTGATATATCACGTGATACTTCACCCGCGATGTAATCACGCTGTGTTGATGCGAGCATCGTATTCTTATTGGAGTTTTCTTCCATGAGTTCTTTGTTTTCATTTTTTACCAACTGAAGAATGATTTCATCTGTTGTATTCTTTTTACGAGCAAGAGCACGATGAGCACGATATGTCATGTACTCTTTTGCCAAAGGATACTTGTTGCGACGTACAAGTTCACGTTCAATTTCATCCTGAATGAATTCAACTGTGACCGTCGTTGTTGCTGATGTTTTTTCATAGATCTGTACGATGAATGCAACGATGTCGTCGAGTTCTTGGATTGTGAGCTTGTCATTGCGGTGTTTCATCTTGTTATTTGCTTTGGTAATTGCATTTTTTATCTTAGATTCATCGAAAGAAACGATATCCCCATTTCTCTTCTGTATAACGTTTTTGAGCTTCTCATCATTCATATATGAAGCTCCATAAGCTAGGTTTTTCATTGTTTTTAGTACCCCTTTTTTACTGGATTTATTAACCAGAAATTCTGGTTAATAGTTGGTGATTTGCATCGGTTTCTCTTGTGTAAAAATGCTTGTGTACTTTTATTTATACAATGAACGCTTCATTAAACTTAATAGAAAGGAGTCTTATCTATGGCTGCTAGAGATAATACAATCCCAGTTACTTTTGAACTCCCTGATGGTGATACAGTCGACCTCATCACATGGGATTTCGTTTTAAAGAAGCTGGAAGAAGAAATGGCTGAAACATTAGCCTATCTGTCAGACAATAATGATCAGCTTACACGAATCGAGAACCGAATTGATGAGTGGTTAGCTGAACAAGAAGGATCTTAATGAAAGAGGTGATATAAATGAATGTGTTTACAGCATTACTTACGATTATTCGTAATCAAAATACATTATTAAAGAACATTGCAGAAAAATTAGAGCAGCTTGAGATCGGTGCTGGTGGAGCGGGAAATGCTTCGATAGCTGACTATGAATCTGGTAAAACATACAAGAGAAATACTTTGTTGGTTGATCCTGGTTCAGAAACAGTTTATCGAGTTTTACCATCTCAGTATATCTCAGTAACAGTTGAAGATGATAAACGTAATGGTGATTTGAAACTTGTCGGATTCGAATCTGAAATTGTTACCTTCGACCACAACCCAACTCAGCGTGAAATCAATGCACTTCCAGACGATTCATTCGTTGTTGTATACTCACCTACTGATGTACCTTATGTACCAGATCAAGATTGAGGTGATATATAATGGGAAGAACAATATATGCTTATGATGACAGATACTGGGTAGCTGATCAAACATTCACATATACTGGAGAAGCCCGTGAATTTACACTTGAACCTGGTGAATATTTATTTATTTGCAATGGTGGTGCGGGTGGTGGTACCGATCCTGCAACTTGTTGGGGATACGGTGGTACTACATATGGTATATTTGAAACTGATCAAACAGAAACTATGTATGCTGTTGTCGGTGGCAACGGTGATGATTACATTGCCGGTGATGATACATTGAAACGCGGAGGTTTCAATGGTGGTGGTAACGGTGGTGTTACAACTACTGGAAATGATGCAGGTGGTGGCGGAGGAGGAGCGAGTGATATCCGTTTAACAATGGATACAACTCCAGTTCCACCAGTATATCACAGTGGTATTCCTGCTGAATATGAAGAGCAAGAATGTTTATGGACAAAATATGAAGAAACAGGATTTGTTAATACTGGATATAAATTAAATCCAAATTCTCATGTTGAAATTGTCATGTACATTCATGGTGCTAGTATTGAAAGCAGCAGAACAAATTCATGGCAAATTCCATTTGGTGCACGTCGTAGCAGTGGTAATGCTGATGAATTTTATTTCTCATATAAATGTAGTGATGCTCATAAAGTGTGTATAAAGACATCTGGTCATAATGTATATTTTCCAGATAATGGTCCAATCCTTACTACTGATCGTAAGATGACAATTACAATTGATGCACCAACACAAATAGTATCATGGACTGATGGAGAAATAACTCAATCATTGACAATGCAAGATCCAATGCCAACGAGTAACTATCCAATGTATTTATTTGCTGATAATAATGGTAGTTCAGCTGGTACAGGTAGTGGACAAGACTATTGTTGGGGTTTACAAATATATTCATGTAAAATATATGAAAATGATGTTTTGTTGCATGATCTTGTTCCAGTTAAAGTTGCAGGAGCTGGAGAATGGGATGAAGGAGCATACGGAATGTATGACATCATTGATCAAGCATATCATCCTGGTGTTGGATCAGCTTCAGGTCACCGTATTCATGGTAAAGCATTCGATATCCCAACCAGAACATTATTATCCAGAATCATCGTAGCCGGTGGCGGTGGCGGTATGGCTAAGCAGTATGCATATGGTAATATAAAACCATCATATGGTGGTGGATTGGTTGCTGGTTATACACAAACATCTGCCGGTGCATTTTATTCACATACAGACCGTCGTCCAGCCCGTCAAGATGAAGGTTATGCATTTGGTCGAGGTGAAGATGGTTACACAAGAACAATGACTCCATCATATGGTGCCGAAGGTGCCGGCGGTGGTGGAGGAGGTTGGTATGGTGGTTATTCCGAAGCTCAATTCAATTTTGAAAAATCATCAATAAATGGTGCTGGCGGTTCATCATACGTTTTAACTGCAGATTCATACAAACCACATGGTTATATCCCGACATCTCATTACTATTTAAATAAAACTGCTGTTGTTCCTTGTCAAACAACAGTTGGTAGTATTTTAATATGTAAACAAACAAATATAAATGTTGATGATACTATAATAGTACCATTGACTGGTAATGCTACTGCTTTACCATTGTACCCCGGTGTTTATGATATGAAATGTTGGGGTGGTGAAGGTGGTATGTTTTTATCAACTGGAACACGATACGAAGGTGGTTATTCTGAAGCACGTTTAACGATAGATGACAAGAAAACTGTGTATGGTGTTGTTGGTGGTTCTGGTTTATTCCAAGACAACCATTCTTCAGAAAACAGACCATTTGGTTACTGGAATAATCAATGTGCATACAATGGTGGTGGTTTAGCTGAGATAAATCGTACTCCTTCAGCTGGCATGTTTACAATGATGCCATTTGCTGGTGGTGGTGCAACAGATATCCGTTTAACGATGGATGATTCTCCAGCTGCACCAATAATGCCAGATCCAGATCGTAGACAAGATATTCCTTCAGGATATACTCAACTCAAAGCATTATCTTCATCATCAGCATATTTTGATCCTGGATATATTATTCAGAATACAACAGAATTACATGTTGATTGTAGTATCATTGCTAGTAGTTATCCTAACTATCCTGTATTGTTTGGTGTTCAAAATGATGGATCTGCAGGTTTTGCATTCTTTCCACATGTCATTGGCAGGGCAGCACATTGGCAGTTAAATGACCAGTATTCTGGAATAGCGGAAGCAAATGGTACCAAATCACTTCCACTAAGTACCAGACTTACTATCGATACTGGTTTAACCACATTAACATGGGCTTCTGATACTGATGGCGAAAGCATGACTATTTCAAATAGTAATACAATTCATGCAACAAATAGAAGTATTTCATTTGGCGCAGATCATAGTGGTAATGGATATGATGCAGTGTTACCAACTGAATGGTATAATATTCGAATTTCTGAATCAGGAACTACCGTTCATGATTTTGTTCCAGTTATACGTGATTCAGATGATACTGCTGGTTTCTTGGATATCACAACTAATACATTCTATACATGGAATAATACTCGAGTTCCATTACAAGATTCTGATGCAGGTCCGACAAAATCAATGATGTCAAGAATTCTTGTTGCCGGCGGTGCTGGTGGACAAGGTTATTCATCAGGTATGCCTGGTAAGGGTGGTGGTACTACTGGCGGAAGTATTTCTGGCGGTAATGGTACTAATGCCGGTCCAGGTACACAAACAAGTTCACCACAAAGTGCATCATATCCAGATATCAGTGGTGGATTTGGTTACGGTGGTAAAGGATTCCTCACTAGCGGAGGCCGCGGAGGCGGTGGTGGTGGAGGATGGTTCGGCGGTTCCGGTACTTATCCAAATGGATCATCAGATAATGATAAAGGTGGTGCCGGAGGTTCTGGTTACATCTTAACTGCGGATTCATATAAACCTGAACACTACATCCCGGGTGAAGAATGGTATCTCACAAATGGAGTTACAACTTTAGGTGGTAATACACTTAATCCAAACGTAACAAAGATCGAGATTCATGTTGTGCAAGCATTATTATCGAAACTTATTATTCATGATTCATCGGGATACAAAACATTTGATGAAGATGAAAATCGTTGGACTGTATTCACCTCAGGAGAAATAACTCCAGAAGATATTGAAGAATATGGAGTTTACAAGATAACTAGTCTTGTTGGTGTTCTTGATAAATTCAATATTATTGCAAATGATCCAGATGATGATATCGGTACAGCTTCTGTGAAATATTTCCCGAACAAACAAACATTAACTGTTTTGGTACCAAACCATCTCCGTTTAAATCGTGAAGCAATCGATGCTATTTATGATGATACAATTTATGATTTAACCACTCATACGAGTAAATATGATAATGAATATAATGCATATCATATTACAGTTGATAAACTTTCAGATGTAGAATCTGATTTTAAATTATATTCAATTCAATTATTCTCTAACTAAAATGGAGGTGAAGTATAATGAGTTTGAATTTGTTATCAACATCTCCGGATGGAACATCTCGTTTTAGTAAAAAATATGTTAATAATGTAGCGACAGCAAGTGACAGAGCTTTCTTTACATGCGAATATGATAGAATGATTTATACTGGTATTGAACGTACTTCAACAAGTCCACATCAATTACACATACAATCATTCAATATTCAAACCGGTGAAACTACTTACATTGGTTATGTAACGAAAGCTCAGTTGAATAACAGAACCAACAAAAGAATTTCTAGTTTCTTATGTGATGGACAATATGCATATGTAACATTGCATTCAGGTGAAAAAGAAATGTATCGGATAAATTTAAATAATTTATCCGATATCACCTGGTATTCAATGGCTAGATCATCAACTTGTTGGTTCAGATCTCAGTGGTATGATCGTACTACAATTGTAGTCATGGATGTTCGTGGTTTAGCATTTTTCCATACAGATACATTGACATGGACTTATGAAAACTATAAATCTTCAGATACTTCAAGTCGAAATTCATTTACATGGTGTGATAAATTAATTGTCGATTCTGCTGCAAACTTAGCTGTTTATAATCGACAAACACAAACATACAATGTATTGGATTTCCCAATATCATCATATAATGCAGAAATATGTTATGGTGAAGGAAAGATTTGGGTTGTTAACCAAGCATATGTTTTCTCATATGATGTAGAAACAGAAGCTTGGGATGTTGAATACACTCCGGTTCCATTTAAACATCGTCCAAAATGTGTATACTATACTGAAGGTTTATTATATATTCTTCCAGGTAGTACGGCTGATAATAATAAGAATAAAAAGATTTGGGTATTTGAAACTCAACGTAAGAAGTTTGCTTATACTTATTTACCATGGAATATCACAACTGATTATGATGCAATGGTTACGATGGCATTTTATCATAAATATTTATTCTTACAATACTATTCATTTGGTATCTTAAACTATGAAGGTTTGTATAAATATAATATAGGATACAAAATTAATCAGTTTAGTATCATTACAAATGATGCTTTGGAATACGAATCAAAGGATCCATGGTTAAAGTTAAATCCTTCTTACTTATCATTTGAAGAAGCTACTGATGAACGCGAGTTTGAATATATCCCAGGAACTACAATGAAATCTGTTGCTATTAACAAACGAGATTACAAAACAATTTATGATATCGGAATTAAGTTAAAGGAGTGATAACATGGATAATGTCTTCACAAAACCAATGGACGATTCCTTTAAGTTAGCCATGGAATTCATGGGTAATTTGAAGGATCGCGGTGCTGGTTTTGGAAATATTTACGTTGCTCGTACAGTGGATAAGAATGGCAATGTTACTGATATCAAGTTCGGTAAGAATGTCATGACTGACTATGGTATGGAACAATTCTTCATAAATTCAGGAACATTTCCAAATAAAATGTACATTGGTCATGGTAGTACAGCTCAAGGGTTTAATCATACAACTCATGAACTTTTGGATCCATATGATGCAGTATCAACATTAGTATCAGAAACAAGAGATTATGCATATCCAATGTACTATGACAATGTTTCTGGTTTGATAACTTGTGTGTGTCGAGCATTACAAGTTAAATTTCCATTGGAAATTGAATCTGAACCAGATGAAATCACCATTACAGAATATGGTATTGGTACTGCAATAGATGCATTATGGACTCACTCATGGGTTTATGATACAGCCGGACATTACGGTACATTGCGTAAAATCCCAGAAGAAGAATTGTACATTGATGTGTATTACTGCTTATCATACTATGAATCATTAATCCAGAATAACTGGACAAATGGAAAGTATACAGTAATCACAACCTTAGCAAGATTCTTCAATAGAATGGATAGTTCAATCGTTGTTTATCGTCGTAATAATAGAAAAGCAACGATGACATCAACACTTTCTCGTTCGGCATTCCAGAATAATGAAATCACAACATATCGAAATCTTTCAGAATACACTATGATCAATACATGGAGTGGATCAGATGAAGATAAGATTAAGTCAGGATATCTTGATGGATACTGTGATTATTATTCGGGATTCTTATCAGTTGAACGTGAATTAATGACAACTCCAGAACCATTCTCTGAAGTTGTAATCACTGATGGTCATAAGGATGATTGTATCTCTGCAAGATTCGGTCAGTTCAGTGATAAGTGTTTACCATTAACTCAAGCAACAGTTACATCATGCAAGTTATATGATTACACAACACATGGTTGGGATAATGCGGAAACATTCTTAAATGATAATGATAAATGGTATACAGAAACACCTTTGCAGACAGCATTTGCAATGCCAATTTATTATACGAATAATAATACCATCATGGGAATGTGGTTATATCAAAACATCAATACTCATGATGCGATTACTGCATTCGATGTAAACTTGACAACTGTTTATGCTTGCGAAAAGTATTGGGATAAAACCACATGGCATCATATCTCAAACCTTACTAACGTACCGAACAATCATACGAATGATTATAATCATACGATGAACTGTCAAACTGCTCGATACTATATAACATCTGCAAATAATATCAACTTGATTCCACATCGTACTTTGGAAGGTTTGGTTGTTGTACCTTCAAATGGTAGATCGGAATCATTTGGTTTCCCAGTATTGACAACAATCATGTTGGATGTATTCGGTAACTATACAGCAGGTTGGTATAAGTGTGGTAATACAATTGTATCTCCATTACAGAATAAATCATATGACTTATTTAGTAATATGAACTTATCAACTACAGATGCTTACTCATATGGATGGAATGATTGGTTAATTGTTTATGGTAAACATGTCAGCACCACAACATTGTATTATGTTGACTTGACTGATATGTCAACAAAGCCATCAGTATCAAATACGTTATTGACATTCGATACAAGAACGAACTTCAATATGTTTGATAATATGATGCCATCATTTACAGATACAGGTTACATGACACTTCAAGGTATCGGATTCAATACTTCATACTTAATTGATCTGAGAGGCAATACAATCAATCCAGTATCATATCCAACATCAAAGATGTGTTGTATCTGGGGTGAAAATCGTATTGCTTACATATCAACTGCAGATCCAACTATTGTTCAGGTATATGAATTTGGTTCAACCAATGCAGTTATCCAGACATTCAATATTCCATCTGGATTTACTGTGAACTATATGTTTGGTCATACAAACTATGTATGGTTGGTATCAAACTCATCATCAGTTGCTGCGGTATGCTGTGATATCATATCTGGCACGGTCACAAATACAACCAGTGCAATGAATGCTGTTGCTTCTTCTTTAAGTAGAGTAAGAGTAACAGCAACAGATGATGCATTGGTGGTATATAGAATCGATACATTCAATCCAAATCAAGCTTACTGGATTAAGGTTGATGCTCCAACATCTGTTCATGATTTATCAAGTTTAGGTGTTGCTACAGATGGTGCTACAATGTGTAGATTCCATTTACATAAGATTCATGTAAATTCAATGGTATTATTATACTCAAAGACTGCAGCTAGTAACAATAACAATGGCGGTACGAGAAACTGGGTTATTGACTTTGGTAACCTTGTTGATGGCCATACAGATTATGTCAAGTTGGAAGATGATACTTCAAATGCATGCTTCATTCCATATGGTGATTATTACATCACAGAATGTCATAAGAAATGGCCAATGGAACACTGGATGCCGCACAAAGTTTCAGGAACAACTCCATGTATTACGTCAGTTAATAACTATATCAATTTACGTAATAAACAATTCTACACAACCTTTACTAATGTTCCTGAATTCACTGGATTACCACCTGGAGATAAACAGTAAATCATATTTTGATTATATGATACCGGGGACTTGCCCCGGTATCTTTAATCAAAAACAGATTGTTAATTTGGAGGTGAATTTAAGTGAATATCTTTAGAACTTTAGAAGCTTACAAAAGGATACCTAAGTTGCCAGCTTCTAACAATCCTTTGAGAGTTGTTCGTGGAGTGTGGGTATCAGGTGAACATAGAGATCCATTAACCATGGATGCTCTTTTACAAATAAAAGCTGTTGGATCTCATCCATGTGAGGTTCGTCGTTACACAGAAACTAGTACAAATTTCTATAATGATGAAGTAATTAAGTATATTGGTATATATGCTCCAGATCATCTGGACATTGTTGATTACTATGAAACTAGTACAAATGTTTATGATGAAACTATCAAATATTTTGGTATATATTCTCAGCCTTTGGAAATAACCGATTATACGCAAGTATCAACTAATTTTTATGATGAAACTATCAAATATACTGGATTATATGATGAAAGTTTAGCATATTATGAGATGACTTTACCAAAATATACTAAAACAACACCACAATCAGCTATACATATTTTAAATGTCACTTCCACTCCATTAGAATATAGACAATAAAGGAGGTATAAACAATGTATGAAATGATGAAACTTGCTCCAGAAATGGAGAAGTTTATTGAAACATTACCTGCAAAACATCGAGCATCAAATGTTTATGAAATTATTTGTGAAGATAAAGATGGTAATATTACCGAACGTAAGTTTGGTGTTAATGTAATGACTAATAATGGTTTTACTCGAGAATATAAAACTGATGAAAATACATGGTATTATCATATGATTTTTGGTACTGGTAGTGGTACTCCGGCAATAACAGACACTGTACTATTCCAAAGAATACCAAATTCACCGTTAATTGGTGAAACATTATATGACGCAGGTGTAAATGTAATTAATAATTATTTTGATCCTGTTACAAATATTATTACTGGTCGAAGAAGAACGGGTCAATGTGTGTTGGATTATAACTATTCTTGGTTAACTGAAGATACCAATATAACTGAGTTCGCTGAAGTGTTAAATAATAATGAAAGCAGTATAAATACACATGCATTAATTTATGATGCAAATCATCAACCATCATATTTTACTAAGAGGCTGAATGAGAAGGTTACAATCAGTGTTTATCGTGCCAATAGTATTAATGCTTCATTATTCGATACATTATGGAATGAAGGCAAATATTTCTTCATTAATCCTGCATATTGTGTTAAAGCTATGCATAGACATGCAGGTGTATCAGCACGTAACTGTTTTTATGTTTCAGGACGAGCTCAAGAATCAGATCAATTCCCAATGTATCCAGTAGTAGCTACTGATGTAAGTGGAGGATTCGGTGGAGATTTACTGCATGATGGGTACAATGTTGGTTTAGGATATAATAATGCAGGAGCATGTACTAGTGGATCTGGAACAAACCCTTGTCATTATAGTGTTGCTATCGAAGGTGGATTGAGAAGTAATTTGACATTACCGGAAATAGTTATAACATCTAAAAGAGCAATACAAATTGGACAAGGTATATTTTTACCAGATGGAATGTCAAACTGGAGTTATGGTGAACACGGATACAAAAGACGTGCAGTATTATATTGGATTGAGAACTTCAATCTTACAACTCCAGAAGAGCTCACATTTGATTTTGCATATGTTGATGATTTTGTACATAATACATTTACAACTGTATTTGGTGGATTCACATTTTTATCATCATATGGTGAAGGTTCTGATAACTGGGGTTATACATGGCATAATAACACAGTACCAGTCAATGATTTTCATATCACTGCAGTAAAAGGTTATAATTATCTTACTGGAGAATTTGATAGAGTTGAATCATTTGTAGATGATCCAGACTATGATTTCAGAAATCCAGAACTCTTCTTATACGGATACTATCATACTGCTGAATTCCGTGGCCCTGATGGAACTACGATCTTTGATGTATATATAAATACAAGAACTGATTTGGCTATTACTGGTTTTTATGATGCATCTACATTTGCAATTTATATGACCGATAAATATTGGGATGCATCAACATTTGTAAAGTTAGATGATAACAGAGTGGTTCCACAAGCTTTACAGCACAAGAAATACATTATTAAAACTCCAAATCAAGCATGTGGTATTAATAATATGGGACCGGGTATTCATCCACAACGTGAACGTAATAAACATGCATTAGATATTTCTTATTCAGAAATTAATATTGAAAATAATTTTAAAATAGCAAATGATAGTAATCGAAATGTTTCAAATATATTTGCATCTGAAACTGGCTGGGTTTGGTATTATAATAGATTAATATATCTAGAATCAGATGATGGTAACGGTCATCCATATATGTATACATTACCAGGTCCAGCATCCGGTGATAGACGTTACGTTTGGCATTCAGATGATTGGATCATTTGGGTTGATAACTGGTATATCAATAGTGCTACTCATAGTTCAGCAATGAAAGCTATAAAAATTGATCCAGCTCATCCAGATGTAGACCCATCGACAACAGCTATCGATTATTCTTTCAATTTCTTTACTAATTTCTTAGGAGAATCCTATAATGTATATTTTGATACCTGGTGTCTTAAATTATTTGATAGATATCATAATAGATTAGTATTGATCAAGGATGCTAAACTGGGTTATATTGATTTTAATACTGACCCATCAACAATTATACCAATTGAAGTAACCACACCTTCTAGTTGGTGTAGTAGTTTTGTATGGGGTACTGATTATTTCATTATATATACTGGAAGAGGATCAAATGATGAATTTCAGTTTTCAATTTATGATTTTACAACTAATACTGTTATTCAAACTTTTGAAATACCTTTAGAAGGTACTATGTCATTAAATGGTGTATTTGGATATGATCATACAATTTATATTCAAATATATCGTGATAATACGACATGGTATATGTATATGTATGACATGCTTTCCGAAGGTTTAGTCGCACACCCAAATGAATATTGGGTTAATACGGTGGGTGCTGAAAGTTCTTATGTTGAATATAATGTTTATAATAATCATATTTCAATAGATGACGATGCATTAATATTCCACTGTTTATATCATGACAGTAGTAGAGGTGGCTGTAGATCGTTTGTAATTTTAAAGGAAGATCAAGAAAACCCTATCTATTTACATAGCAAAACTGGTGATAATTCATATGCATATGTATTAAATGCTTGCGGTCCGCCATCAATAAAGAAAATGAATGGTGGTAAAGACTATGTTATCATGGTTCCTGGATGGATAGTAACTAGAGGTAGTAATACGCATTATGATAGCTGGTGGTCTGCATATAATATCTTAAATTTAGGATATATTATTAATAAGGGCTGGAGATCACCAAATCAATTAAATGATGGACTTCCAAGTATGACATCTCACATGCCATGTTTAAATAATGCCCGTGGAGGCCCAGGATATTCTGGCACAACCAATTTCCCATATCCACGATATGATAGTACCGATGTATGGTTTGGTGAAGCTTGTTTCTATAAGAATGATGTAATCGTATTCACTTCATTCAGTAAACCATTACGTATTCCGATTGAAATGTTCTTGTTCCACCAGATCACTGGTACTACAAAAACAATTCAAGCCTTCAACAATCCAAAGAAGATTGCAGCTAACAGTCATGGTTTAAAGATAACAAACGACATATAATGATTATATGTGATACCGGGGTATATACCCCGGTATCCTTTTAATCATTTGAAAACAGATTGTTAATTTGGAGGTGAATTTAAGTGAATATCTTTAGAACTTTAGAAGCTTACAAGAGAATGCCAAAAGTTAAACCAGAGAATCATCCATTACGTGTAGCTCGAGGTGTTTGGGTTTCTGGTGAGCATCGAGATCCATTAACAATGGATTCCGTTATACATCTTCATGCTGTTAGTTCAAGACCAGTTGAAGTTCGTCGTTATACCGAGATAACAACTAATACTGGATATGATGTACAATTGACATTTACTGGAGCTTATTCAACTAAGATGTCAATCACTGATTATTATACAACTTCAACAACATTCAGAGATGATGAAGGAATAACATTTACTGGTGTTTATTCAGATAAAATACCAGTAACTTATTATACAACCGCAAGTACAACATTCCGAGATGAAGAAGGTTTAACATTCACTGGAGCTTATTCATCTCAAATGTCTGTAAACTTAGCTCATCGACCAAAATATACAAACACAACTCCACAAGCAACATTGCATGTTACTGGAGTTACATCAACAGCTGTTGAGTATGTTCATGGTCAATAATAAAGGAGGTTAATAAAATATGGAAGAAATTAAACAGATTTCTGAACAGCTTGATCACTTCCTACGTACAATGCCTGATCATAAAGGATCAAATGTTTATGAAATCATATGTGAAGATAGAGATGGTAACATAACTGACCGTAAGTTTGGTGTTAACGTATTAACTGATTCTGGTTTTGATACTGAAATAGTTAGAAACTTTTCATCACAATACGGCGATATGTATATCATATTTGGTACTGGTAGTGGTGTTCCAACACGTTCAGACACTGCATTATTTGAAAGAATTCCGAATTCTGCAAGAATTTCAGAAACATGTTATAATATATTCAATGGTAATGGTGGACAAAACTATTATGATTCCAGTTTAAATCAATTGATTGGTCGAAGAAATACCGGTCGATGTGTATTGGATTATAACTATTCTTGGTTAACTGAGGATGTTGATATAACTGAGTTTGCTGAGATTAGATATACTGATAATACAGAATATATGCATACGCATGCATTAATTTATGATGAAAATCATGATCCTTCATATTTTACTAAAAGAATGAATGAAAAGGTAACAATCAGTATTTATCGTGCATTTGTTCTTGATTGTAGCATCATTGATACTTTATGGAATGAAGGTAAGTATGTTTTCATCAATCCACAATATGCTGTTAGAACTCCACGAACAACAGGCTATGACCGAAATACCAATGGTAATAGATATCAGGATGTACCACATAGATTCATGGTATGTAATGGTAGATGTACTGCAGAAACAGATTATCCTTTATATCCAGCTAAAGTTACAAGTGATATGCAATCTAACTGGTTGAGCCCAATATATGCTTTATATAATAACGGTATAGGTCATCCAGCTTGGGATCGTGGTCAAGCATGGTTAGGTGAAGAAGGAGTTTCTGAAAAATTTAATGTGACTTTTCCAGATGGAGGATATCGAGATACAATAACATATCCAGAAAAGATTATTGATAATAAATATAATCACAAAACAAGCTTCAGCATACTTCATGTGCATACCATGATAAATGAACATTATTATGGCAATGGTAACTGGGGTAGATGGGGAATGAAGCGTGGAGCTGACAGATTCTACATGATTGAAAAGAATAAACTTGAAACTCCAGAAGCCGTTGAATGTGAATTCTGTTATACTGATGACTTTATGCATCCAGAATTTAATAATATCTTTGGCGTTTATCACTTATACAACAAAGATACAAGATTCAATTTGACGACTTTTCCATTTGATGATATTCATATCACTGCAATGAAACGTTATAATTCATTGACTCATGATTATGATATTGATGAAACGTTTACAGATGATCCTGATTATGAATTCACTACTCCAGAAAGATTCTTATTTGGTAATATGACAATCAGTGGTTTCAGTGGTACATTTGATGTGTTCTTAAATATTCATAATCATATACCGATTCTTGGATTTAATAATCAATCAACAAACATAATCTATATGACTGATAAGTATTGGGATCCATCTACTTATGTTAAGCTTGATCATAATGACACTGTTCCGGCTGCTTTACAGCATAAGAAATATATTCTTAAGACACCATCACAATCACCAGGTAGTGATTCAGGTGTTGAGTCATATTACAGTGGCGGTAGTAATATGGTAAATGGCTTATATACAATTCGTCAACGTAATAATCATAAACTTGTTCCTTCTGCACAAAATGTTGAAATTAACTTAACCACAGCAATCACAATGGCTGATTACTCCGCTAATAGCTGTCGAATGGTTTATTCATCAGATGATGGTTGGGTTTATTGCCATGGAACAATTATATTCCCAGATTCAGATGATGGTACCGGACATCCATATCAGTATACTATCGATCCACGATACATAAAACTGATCAACTTTACTCATGATCATATCATCACGATAGCTGGTGATACTTGGGTTAGAATTAGTGAAAATGCAACTGTTATGTGGATATTTAAAGTTGATGCAACTCATCCAGAAATAGATCCGAATACAACAGTTATCACTCATGGCATGAGTGATTTTAGATTCGGTAGCACTAGTACAAGTACCACATTTATCAGAAACTGGTGTACTTTCCTTTTGGATGAACCAAATAACAAAATGTATATTAACCGAGGAGCAAAATTATTACTTCTTGATTTAACTAATGAAACTCTTACACCAATAGAGGTTGATGGTAGCGACAGCTTTATTGGGGGAACTTGCTATGTTGGCATTGTTTATGGTACTGATTATCTTATCTATTTTTCAGGATATAATAATGATAATACTGAATATCAGTTTAAGCTTTATAATACATCAACTGGTGTTATAGACTATAGTTTTAGTATTCCAATTGAAGGAACTATGACATTACACTTCATGAATGGTTATAAAAACATGATATACATTCAAATGTATCGAGATTCTGCATACTATTTATATATGTATAACTATATTACTGGTGCATTAACCGCAAACTCTGGTTTATGTTGGAATGCATTATATTATAGCGGTGATTATATCGCTAAACTTTCAGAAGCTCAACCAATGATGTATTATGATAATGATGTATTATTCTTATCATCATATGGATCGGATGGTGGTAATAATGGTTGTCGTACAATATTGATCTTTGCAGATGATTTAGATCATCCAGTTTACTTTGATAACTATGGTGGTGAATCATTCCATACAGGATATCAACGTAATTATCCACGTATAAAGACCCTCAATAATGGTACTGATAGAATCATGATGTTCTGTGGAGAATATGGTGGTGGTCGAACATCTGCTACATATTTCTATAATGTGGACTTCATCAAAGATCATGGTTGGCACACACCTGCTCAGTTGAATGCTAATCTTCCAAAACCAATATACAAGATGCCTTGTGCACCTCCAAGTATTGGTGGTCCATGGTATCAATACGGTGATTATAGTCCAGGTCCGGCATGGTTTGCTGAAGCTTGTTTCTATGGAAATAAAGTTATGGTATTTAATTCACTTACACCTAGCAAGCCAACATTAATCCCAATTGAAATGTTCTTATCTCATAAGATTATTGGTACAACCAAAACAATTACAGCTTATAATAATCCAAAGAAACTCGGAACACATACTCATGGAATGGCATTATCTAATATTCTTCCATGATCTATTTAACTTTTATAAAATTACTTATAAAGGAGAATCTTTATGAATAACATTCCAAGAGTGGCAACTTTTGAAAAGGTTTCTTATGAAGAATACAGCAAATCAATCATTGAATATGCTAAAGTAATGGAAGAATCTGTTGCTGGTTTGCTTGCTAATGATTCAGAAGGAAAACTTTCAGATGCTATCGCAACAACTATCCAGAAACAGTATGATGATCTCATGTTACCACGTCGAGCAACACAAGGTTCAGCTGGTTATGATTTCTTTGCTCCAATCGACATTGAAATCCCTGATGATGAAACATCAATTATCATCCCAACTGGCATTCGTTGTAAGATCGATCCTGGTTATTTCCTCTCGATTTATCCTCGTTCAGGATTAGGATTCAAGTATCAGGTTGGTTTAGACAATACAGTTGGTATTATCGATCAGGATTACTATTACAGCGACAATGAAGGTCATATCATGATCAAGTTACATGCTAAACAGAAGGTTTCTATTCCAAAGGGTAAAGCATTTGCTCAAGGAATATTTACTCAGTTCTTCATTGTAACTGATGATGAATCTACTAATGTTCGTAATGGTGGATTCGGATCCACAACAGAACAACAAGTCTCTGTTCCGTTAGACAATTAATAAAAGATATATAATGTGGGGCCATTGGCCCCACATTATATATCGTATTTTAAAGCACATTAAAGATGATATTAGAATCATCAACTATGAACATTTCTGGAGTAAATCTTTCGAGTTCTTGTTTCGGGAAGTCATCAATCTTTGTCCATTTCTGAACAATTGATTGTGTATTAGCATCCATGAACTTCGAACTCTTATCGAATGAATATCTATCCTGAGTATACCATCCGACGAACTTCAGATATGATACATTGTTTGATTTCTCTTCTAACATCTGACGGATAAGTTCTGTAATGTAGATATTACTATCCATATCAATCTTATCCTTAGCTGTATGAACAGTTGTCAACTTACTGAAGTAAGATTTGATTATGCTACGAAGTTTTGATAAAGTATCCGTTGCAATTGATTGATTCTTCAACATGATATCGAATTCAATCTGGATATTAAGATCAGGCCAGAAGATTCCATCATCTTGACTCTTATGGTATTCAGTTGTATACGTATGTGGTCTACCATATGTAGCAATCAGCTTAGTATCAAGATAATCATTTCCATCTAACCGTGAGAAAATTACTGGTTCAATCGCTTTATGAACCTGAGTAAATGATGAAATGAATGATGGGAATCGATCTGATGTAAGCAATGAGTATTCAGTGAATGGCATAAGCTGGATTGTTACTCCAGAATGTACATTTGTATTGACAAATATGTCTTCAACCATTCCACTATACTTATTGAGAGTATCATAATGGTCATCCCAGATCATTAACTGGATACGTGTTACTCTTGTATTGTCTTCTGGTGACATGATATACATGTTATCATTAGATCTATTGCAGTAGAAGATTCCTTCTTGAGGAGTAATTGGGATTGTTAAGTCTTCATTCTCATACATGATTCCATTATTGTAATACATGTACTTGAAGTTATCTTCTTCACGTGAAAGAAGTTGATATTCATGATCCCAAGCACCAATGAATCTTAATGATTCAACAATTGAATCGTAAAGTTCATCATCAATAACTGCATATTCTACAGTATCAATGATCTTGGTTTTCTCAGCTAATACTTTACCCCACATTATACGTGCTGTCGATTGAGCTTCAGCTAATGAAATATGTGTTGTTGTACCAATCATATGATTATTAATGAACTTTATGATGTCATAAATGTTCAAATCCTTTGATTCTGTTGAGATCCAAGATGTCATTTCATTGTAAGCTTCAACCGCTGCTGGCGATGGTACTGATGCATCACTGAAATCAACAACTGATCTCATCTCTTTCAGTTCCTGGATGAGCGAGAACTTCTCGAGTTTGAATTCATCAACAATGATGTATCCATCATAACTTCTGTCATTGCCGATATCTGTTACATGATCTGGATATTGCGATCTAACTAAGATTGTGATCTTGAATTCTGGATCTGTTGCATCGATAACAACATTCTGTTGTGATGTTGGAATCCATGAACCACCACCATTTACTCGTGAAGCAATGTTGATTCGGTTATCAATGTCAACTAATTCATTCAATGGATACATATCTGCTTCAAACTGATATGAACCATCTGAGTTAACATCAACTGGAATCATTTCAATTCGTCCTGTTTCTGCACCATTAACCATTGCATGGAGTATAACTCTCATATTATTCTTTTCAAAGTCAAGAATTGAGTTCTCCATATAGAAGAATGGTTCATTAACATGTAATTCTGAGAATTTGATCTTATAATAATCAACAGAACCAGCATCTGCAGATGGTCTCATATCTGCATATAAGAATACACCACCAGCTCCGATGTTACTCATATCGAAATTATACCAGCTTGAAATCGAATATTCTGGTTCGATATCATATGGAATATAAACTGTCTTTGCATTTGTGATTGTATAATGATACCACTGTTCTTGATCCGCGAACTTAACGTTGATTGTTACTTCCTTTGCACCATATGATGATACAACATACAATCTTGATTCACCGAACTTCTTTACATCGGTTAAAGTTGCATATGGAACTGCAATTTTCTCGATCTTTCCTAAAGGAGCTTCGGAATTAAGTGACATTGTATAGTACTGACCAGCTTGTTCACGACGGAATACAAATTCATCATCATAAGTTTCTATTATATCTGATGAATATGTGATTTCTGTACTACCCGATGTGTATACCGGAGTGCAACGTGCTGGATCATTCCACAATGATGAATCACCAACGAAGAGAACATTACCACCAATTGCATATATTGATATATGAGATGGCTCGGCTCCATCGATCGATCCATCTTCGATCCACATAGCTTCCTTTGTTGGGTCATCTGCTTTAGCAACCAATGTGATTCTACCATCATCACGAATCTGTTTTGATGCAACACACAAGTATGTTGATTCTGGATTGTATGGTAAGTAACGATCCTTATCACCTTCAGAGTTAGATAAAGCCAATACAGGGATTCTTGCAGCATACAAATCTTGCGGAGTTTTGAAGTATCTCCACATTTCTTCTGCAAAGATTGGAATATCTGAGTTTGATTGCATCTTAGTAATCAATTCTTCACCATCATTCATGGTTGCGATAGTTGGTACTATTGTAGATGTGATCTTATAGTAATTATTCTTATAAGTTCTCTGAATATTGGTTGCGATTGGATATCCATGATAGATTTCAGATGTATCCTGATGATCTTCGATCTTACGTACACGCTTTAACTGATTAGCCGTTACCGTTTCATTGATCCATGGATTGAAATATCCAATTGCAAATGGATTCTTCTGAACTCTTATACCGAATGGGTTTGCAAATATAAAGTCATTTGACATGATCTTGAATGTTTTTGCATTCTCAACAATCTTATTATCTCCAACGGTATACGGAGTAACGGTAAAATCATTATTATCATACTTCCAGATCCATCCTGGAGGAATAATAAACTCATTACCTGCTTTTGTATTATCATTATTTGCATACAGTACATCATATGGGATTCTACCATGTAATGTGTTGGTACGGAATACGTAATCATCGTCATCCTTAAGTGCAATGTATCCACTCCAGAGCCTTCCCCATGGATCGTCTCTACGCTTAAAGAAGAAAGGATAAAGTACATTCTTGAAGTAGAATGTTTCAAACCATTCATCAAGATCATGATCTGATGATAATACATTCGCTGTATTATAAGCTTGGATAGTTTCACGACGAACTACTTCCGCATTACCAATATCAGTACCACCTAATGATCCAGAAAGTACGAAAGCTGCCTTAAGTACATTACCATTATTAGCATATCTCGTTGTAGATGCAATAACATTCGGTTGATCAGTGTTATCAAACGCTGAGAAGTTTGCTGCAGCACCATGTGACGTGTAAACGATGATTTCAAATGATGAGTTTGTTTCTGGAACAAAGTACTTTGAACCATTTAACTGCCACATGAAACGAATTGTTTGTGAACTGTCCATGATGTAGTTTACATATGGAGCTGAATCTTGTACTGTTGAATGAATTGGTAAGATGTGATCCTTTGCAATGAACTTTGGAACTCCTGTTTCACGTGATTCCTTATCGATGTAACGAATATCAAATCCACAGATATGTCCTGTGCATGTAAGAACAGTATCTTGGTTTGGAATACCGTTCATCGCAGTATTTACAACTGTGAATGATGATCTTTCATATTCATTTGCTTGGATCATTAAACATAACCATGTATCAGTTACACGATGCATGATGTATGTGTTTTTGTTTGTAGCGATTGAGTTCTGGTCATTATCCATGATATAGTGAATATCCCATGCCTTATCACCACGAGTTGCGGTTTCAATCGTCTTATATTGAATGAGAATGTCATAATCTAAAGAATAAACATTGCCATTTGACAGATTGAACTTTGTATTCTTATCTAAGATGAACTCATAACAGAGAGTATCTGAGTTATAAGTAGCATTATTCATGATATCTTCAATCTTTAATTCCAAAAGGAAGTTACATGAAGATGGAATTGCAAATGCATATCCAAGATTGAATATAGCTGCTTCAGCATAGATAGAATCTGGTAATACTGCCTTTGTAATGAATGACTCATTAAAGTAGAATGCCGATGTAAATGCTTGGTTTTCCATACCTTGAGACATATACTCACTAAAAATTGAGAATGCTCCGGCATTCAAAACATTCGTTGGAATTTCCTTGAATACTCGTGGCATCATGACATTTTGGAGATATTTCTTAATCTGGGAATCCTCAGCATAACTCGTTAAAATTACTTCGTCTGCCATTTTTAACCCTCCTATATTGTATTTTTTATTTAAAACCTCACGGTAATGTCTGGTACTAATGGTTATATTCATTAGTAATTACATTATGAAAAAGTCAATTAATAAAAGGAGGTTATAATTATGGCTGATTCACAAGTTCAACTTAAGCGTGAAGAAGTCGTTGGTGATGAAGTCATTTTGACTGATATCAACCCACAAACGACGTCTGATTCGGTTATCGATTTGAATAATGGATTGACATTAGAAGATTCGTTGAACCGCATGTGGAATGCTATAAATAATAAGCTCTCGAGAGTTGTGAATTCTGTTAATGGCAGAACCGGTGTGGTTGTATTAACAGCGGAAGATGTTGGTCTTGAAAATGTAGATAACATCTCTTTTGCTAATATACAAGAATGGGTAATCAACCAAATCAAAGAAGAATTTGGTGAACGTGCATTCAAACTGTATGATCATCTCGATGAAGCGGAAATAACTAAGACTACTAATAACAAAAGTTTGTCTGGTGCAGCATTCTACTCAGCTAAAGGTAGAGAACAAGACAATGATAATTTAGCATACATCGGTGTATTCTTCTGGGATGACTCTACAGATACTTTACAATACATCAGTAAGGCGTTAAACATCATTGGTCAAACTGATAACTCTTTACTTTACAATGAAACTGCTAATGGTAAAGATTATACCTATGGAAAATTAGGTATTAATATCTGGAAAGATGAAAATGGTCTAGAAATATATAATGGTATCTCTGATAATCCAGATGAACCAAAAGCAAATGCTGGTTTACGATTAGTTCGTGAGAATATCGTTCCAGATTTTGAAACAATGGTTGGATGTTATGGTTCAGACTTTGAACATCCAGGTACTGCTGAAGACTCTTGGTTATATGCAGCATCACATCCAAATGATGCTCCAACTGTAAAGATCATTTATGATGGAAAAGATCTTTCTGCAAACTCAACATTCTATGCTAAGAGAGTATTCAGACTCAAAGACCAGTTCATCTGTTGTTTCTCGGCAAAGTATGGCTTTGATTATGAAACACAAACTGAAATGCTGAATCTTCCAGCTGGTGTTGACAAGTTATTGGTTGATCAGCATACAGCTCTTGGTGTTGTTACTGAAATTACTAAGGATGCAAATGATAATATTACAGCATATACCGTTGAGTTTACTCCAATGACTCCACGTGTTGGTGATGGTATTAGCTATGCTGACTATGATACGAAATATTCGGTTAGAGATATTCGTAATTTAGTTGAAACAATGCATAATAATCAATTAGGCATTAATACTGCTCGTGGTATTGTAACAACTACTGTTATACACGATGATGTACTAGACCCTTCAACAACATATATTCCTGATGATTACTTTTTATTCACTACTGGCAACTTATCAGGTATTACAATTCGTAGAAATCGTGATCAACGAAATCCATCAGATGGTAAATCATATTGTCCAGGCGTTACTGGATATATCTTCACTAATTTACCAGCTGGACCTTTCCCTGCAAGTGATCCAAGATATCGCAAATCATATCAGGAAATGGATGGTGTGGCAATAACACCAGATGCATCATTATGCATAATTCCAATGTCAGCATATCGCAAAGAGGCGGTACCTCATACTCTTCAAAAGGATACATCGGATCCAGATGCAAAGCGTACTAAACAATATAATTCATTCGTTGATCCAGAAGAACCTGGTCAAATAGATAGAGTTATGTATGGTTCTAATGATGCGGTTAACTGGATCACTGATGCTGATTTCTATGACAATGATGATTCAGAAACAGCACATGGAATGTCATTACTTGGTATCAATTTAAATAAAGCAATGATGCGTTTAGATGTTGTATCACCGGATACTACTACTGTTCCAGCTTTAGCAAACATTTCTGGTCTTAAGATATATCAATATTCAAAAACAGTCGATGGTAGAATCTTTGGTAATGAAACTGCAGATGATATTCCAGATAAATATAAGATATCAGAAATGACCGGCGGTCTTGCTATCAACTGTGGTAAGTACTTACATATCGAACCGACTGGATACTATTGTGAAGCTGAGGATTTCTATGATGGTGGTAAGCTCACAATCGATACAGGTTTCGGTTTCGAAGATGATGAAGGAAA
>Ga0265301_10000303_pt1 | contig 75948 bp, 62 predicted proteins | sample AusTroGonzalo_MG_2_FD_193488 | JGI IMG/M metagenome (GOLD analysis project Ga0265301, IMG submission 193488) | Bovine rumen microbial communities from tropical cattle in Woodstock, Queensland, Australia - Gonzalo_04 | ecosystem: Host-associated > Mammals > Digestive system > Stomach > Rumen ... | reverse complement strand
CAGCACCGTTTGTGACCTCAAAATATTGTCCTGCTGGACAGCTGTCAGTCACATACACAGCCTGCATGGTAACAGGACTGCTTTGGAACGCAACACTGGTTGTATCGTCACAGTCATCTGTGGCGTTAGTTTGATACAACGTTGGCAAATCCAACGCCATTGCAGGCAGAACGCTGAATAACACCCCGCCTGTGATTAGAAGTTTTTTCATTTGTTTTTTCTCCTTTTCTTCTTGTTCGTGATTCTTGTTCTTTTGGAGGGAGAATCCACAGAACAAGGAATCAGTTTTATCGATAAACAAAAACCGCCGGAAACTTTGGCGGTCGGGGAGTTAGAAAATCAGTTAAGCATGATTCCGTTGCTTTCGGGACAAACCCTGTTTTATAACAAACGGCCCCCCGACATTTATGTCAGGGAACAATAACGGTGCAAAAAACACCGAAATAACACTTTAACGATGCTTTCGCACCGGCTTAACTAAGGCTTTCTACAGCCCCGAACCCTGGATTTCCATAGGTTCGTATTCATCTTGTCACAAAACCAAAATTCAATCAAGACAAAAAACATAAAAAAACCATCCGATTGGATGGTTTTTTATTTTTAATCGTAATTTTCAACTTAGAACCCGAAAACCATACGTTGTTTAGATTGACGTTTCTTTTCGTTACGAACAGCTTCTTCTTTCAACCGTTTGCGTTTAGTTGTTGGCTTTTCATAACGTTGGCGTTCTTTCATTTCACGATAAAGGCCTTCTTTTTGTGATTTACGTTTCGCGACACGCAAAGCTTGTTCTACATTATTATCACGGACTAATACTTTTACCATTTTTACACCTCCTTTATCGTTTTTTATCTTGTTAAACTTTCCGTCTTTTTCAACGGGACACATGCACGCATGCATTAAACTTGTGGTGGAGCTGATCAGACTCGAACTGACGAGACGGTGATGGTTGCCGAAGCAGGTGTCTCTCTTGTCTTTTCAACTTCATCGAAACTGTGGTGGAGCTGATCAGACTCGAACTGACGACCCCCTGCTTGCAAAGCAGGTGCTCTACCAACTGAGCTACAACCCCACAATCTCTTTACAAAGCATTTCAACGATGTTGGTAAATTTCTGTTGAAAGCCAGCATATTTTATATATTTATTTAACCAATGTCAAATAAAAATATCGTATTTTGTTGATTTTTGCAAAATATACCATAAAATAATCTTTATTGAATAACAAAGGATTATAAAATGGCAACCAATATAGATTACAGTCAAGTGAACACATGGCCTTTCCAGGAAGCACGCAAGATTTTGGCGCGCATTGGAAACAAAGTTCCAGACAAAGGTTATGTTTTATTTGAAACTGGCTATGGTGCATCTGGTTTGCCACACATTGGGACTTTTGGTGAAGTTGCAAAGACCAGCATGGTTCGTTGGGCTTTCTCTAAATTGTCTGACATTCCGACACGTTTAATCGCATTTTCTGATGATATGGACGGTCTGCGCAAGGTTCCAACAAATATTCCAAACCAAGAAGAGACGGCAAAATATCTTGGCTGTCCACTGACCAAGGTTCCTGATCCTTTTGGCAAATTTGGCAGTTTTGCAGAACACAACAATGTTATGATGTGCGAATTTTTAGACAGATATGGTTTTGATTACGAATTCAGAAGTTCTACACAAATGTACAAATCTGGCGCATTTAATGACGCATTGATGAAAGTACTGAAAAACTATGATAAAATTATGGATATTATGTTGCCGTCTTTACGCGAAGAAAGACGCAAAACATATAGCCCTATTATGCCAATATCTCCGTCCACTGGTCATGTTCTGGAAGTTCCTATTTTATCTGTTAATGCAGACAAGGGAACAATAGTATTCGAAGACGAAGATGGCACGCGCGTTGAACAATCTGTATTAAACGGTATGGCAAAATTACAATGGAAAGCAGATTGGGCTATGCGTTGGTTGGCATTGGATGTTGATTACGAAATGTGCGGTGCGGACTTAACAGATTCTTATAAACTATCTGGTCAAATTGTAAAAGTTTTGGGTGGCAAAGCGCCTGAAAACCTGACATACCAATTATTCGTTGATAAATTTGGGCAAAAGATTTCCAAGACCAAAGGTAATGGTATCAGCATTGAACAATGGCTGACATACGCGAATCCAGAGAGTTTGTCGCTGTTTATGTATGTAAAACCTTTGACCAGCAAACGTTTATATTTTGATGTTATTCCACGTAATGTTGATGAATACTATCAATATCTGAATGCGTATGATAAACAAGATGATTTGGCAAAAATGTCTAATCCTGTTGTTTACATACATCGTGAAAAAGGCGTCCCAAGTGGTCGTATGCCAATATCGTATAATTTGTTGTTAAATCTGGCCAGCGCTGCAAACACAGAAAGCATCGAAGACATGTGGAAATACATAACATCATACAACCCAAATCTGAACCCAGAAAACAATCCAGATTTAGATATGATGGCAAAATGTGCTGTGCAATATTATCACGATTTTGTAAAGCCAAATAAAAACTATCGCGCACCAACAGAACAAGAAAAAATTGTCTTGCAAGATTTGGCAAACGGTCTGTCTCAATTCATTGGCAAAACAGGTATTGAAAAAGACCTGGAAACCTATTGCTATGATATTGGTAAAAAATATTATGCCGAAGATAAATTGAAAGATTTCTTTGGTATGTTTTATAACGTCTTGCTGGGTCAGGAAACTGGTCCACGTTTGCCTAATTTCATACTGATTTACGGTATCAAAAAGACACAAGACATGATAAATAATAACATCAAATAAAAACCGCCCAAACGGGCGGTTTTTATACGTTTTTGCATTTCGGTCTTTTTAATAAAGATGAACATCTTGGGTACACATGTGTATCAGACGGTAAAAATTGTGCAAACTCTGCCAATGTTAAACCGGTCGCATCCATCACGCGCGACAAGGTATAAGTGCTTATCCAACGATCTTGGCCATACTTGCTTTTATGTCGGCTTTGGTTGAAAGTCGTTGAATCCAAACCAGATATTTTTGCTAATCTGGAACAAGATATATTCATATCATTCGCAAGGTTTTTGATAGCAAACCATAGTTCATCGTGGGTCATACATTCTCCTTTTTCTTATGCTCTGGGAACATAATAACCAATAACAAGAATATAGTCAACAAATACAACCACAACAAGAAAACAATCTTGCAAATCATAGCAATACGGACACATTTTACAACACGCCATCCGAATCAGAAAACAGTTAACCCAGGATAGACGTATAACTGAAAAACAGAGCAAATTATGATGTATATTTTATAACCCAGCACAAGAAAAACCCTGAAATTAATCAGGGTTTAATCTATTTTTATCTTTCTATAACTTTGATTTTTTCGTTTATCATTGTAAAAATTGTTGTAGTATTTAGTTCTGGTTTTACAACTTTTTTATGTTTTTCTTCTTCTTCAATTTTCTTTCGTCTTTCGTATTTTGTCTTTAGTTGTTGTCTGTAAATAGATTCAAAAGCGTTCAACAATTCTGATATAGTATTAATATTCAAATCCTTGATTTGTTTGTTACCAATAAATAATTTTGTCTTTCTTGAATCTATATTCCCATTATGGGATGACACTTGGAAATCAACAATTGTTTTTCCTTTGAACAAAAGTTTGTATGTATCCCAAACAGCAGAATCAAAATCCCAAACGTTTTCTGCAGTGTGGTCTGCTTCAATAACCATATCATCGGTTCCGTTTTGTGCGTTTTTTATTATTTCTGTCTCTATTTCCTTTAACGCATTTGGTGTTAATGTCATTTTTTATCCTTTTTGTTGTGTACAAATTGCACTTTTGTTGTTTTAATTATTGACAATATAGACCTAAATAATAAATTGTCAAGTGTTTTTTACTACAACAAGCAAACCCAGCAAAAGAAAAACCCTGAAATTAATCAGGGTTTTATCTATTTTTGTTTGCTTCTGCTATTTTTTGCACCTTTCTTTATTTTATTTCTGCACTCTCTACTCTAAATACTATTTTATCTTGAACTGCGACCACAACCTATTGGAATCATGTTGTTGTTATTATTAAATTTTGAGACTAATAACAGCTCTTGTATTTCAGGATACGCTGTTGCATAAAGGTATGCCGACCTATAATCTTCTGAATTAAAAGCATGGTTAGAATTAGCCAAAATTACAGATACCCTATCTTTATCGCCACTTTGACAGGCAATATCTAACACACTTTGACGATCGTTGTTTCTTGCTTTTATATTTGCACCTTTTTTTAGTAGCTTTTCTACTATTTTTGAACTTCCCCAATATTTATACTTGTTTCTCTCACATGCTAATAAAAGTGCAGTATAACCTTCCGTGTTCTTTACATTTATTATTTTCTTGGTGCATTTATCAAGTACCTTTTGTATCAGTTGGTCTCCACTATACGCACACGCATACATCAATGGTGTTTGTTTTGCGTTGTCTGTTTCATACACACTCGCACCAAAATCAAGCAGAAATTCCGCCATGTCTGAATGTACCAGATCTTTTGATGCAATTAATTGCATCAAAAGTGTTTGACCTTTTTCATTTTTAACATCTATATTTGCACAGTTTTTAAATCTGTTTCTTATCAATGTGCCTGCTATCATCTTTTCACCAGCAAAACAGGCTAGTTCTAACCGTGTTTTGCGAAACCATGGGTGCAACATATTTACATCCGCCCCCATTTCAAGTGCACCAATCACATCTTGCAGGTTATGACTAAATAATAAATTATTTATTTCTTGCTTTTTCATATCTAATCCTTTTTTTGACACCTAAATCTAGAGTATAATACTGAATATTTGTTCTGAAAACAATACAAAAAATGCGCTAAAATTACAATATTTATGTTATTTTATCGTTTTGTAGTTATTCGTATTGCTCTAACAAAGTGTACCATTCTTCGGGTGCATTAACTTCATCAAAATATGTTTTAAGAAAATTGACAACTGTTTGATGTTTGTTTTCCAAGTATCTGCGACCAGGTTCAGTCAAAGCTAAATTCCGCAATCGTAATACCTTGTGAAAGAAATGATGGATAACAGGGGTAGAAAAATCCTGTCTATAACTTTCCGGGGTTAAATTGTCTGCTGGCAAACAATCTGCAATAAAAAATGGGACACCTGCACGACATTCCATAGCCCTGGTGACACAAATCAATCCAGTTGCATCACACATGTCTGCATCAGACACAATTTGACCTTCTATGCATGTTGGTTTGATTCCCTTTAATCGGTTGCTATATCCCATATGTTTTATTATATCAATACATTTTTCACAGAAGTCAGTATCAAAACCAGAATCAGATAATATGCGCCTGGTGTTTGTTTGTAATCTTTCTGATTCTTCGCCAAATATTTTATAATCGTCACAATCGTGTAAAAGCGCAGCCACAGCAACCAATTCACGATTAGCGTTTGGTATTTCATCACAAAATTTCATGGCAGTTTTATAAACTCGAAAAACATGTTTGTCATCATGTCCGTGTTTGTTATTACCTAATAAATCAGATACAGCTTGTTTTATATATTCAATTTCCTTTGTCATGACAACCCTCTTTATTCATAGCGTATAAGGTACCATACAAAAAAGAACTTAGCAATATTTAATAAATGATGTTTATGTGAGGTCCTGTATTATGTGTTTATTTTTACATTTTACACCTGGCTTATACATAGGCATTTTCGCTATAAAACCCAAAAAACCCAGGCAAACAACATTTCTTTATAAAGCATTCAGAAAATCCTTGACTTCTGCGGACAATAGGTATATTATACTCGCTGTTATTCGGGCATAGTTCAGTCGGTAGAACAACGGACTGTTAACGGTGCCAAAGGGTTCCCTCCACATTACTCTCTATCTGAAAAGATGCGCTAAAACACGCTACAATTACAGACGAAAACTCATACTGTTTTACCCTTAAATTATATCTAACTCTGTCTTGTTATAAATAATCTGCTACACCCTGTCTACACCAGGCGGTCTACACCCCATCTACACACCCTTTTCAAACTCGCAGAAAATCGTTACCGCAATTCCTTGTTCTCGCCACACTCTGTCTACATTTTCGCTACATTCTATCTACACATTTGCTACCCCCTGGTAAGCCAACAGAACCACGGACACACGATTCTTTGTTCTCTGAACCCCAAAATGCCCTGTTGAATCCGACTACCCAAGCCAGTAATAAAAACACCGCCCGTTCGGACGATATGCTTCATATAAGGATTAGCGACCTTTATTTATCACATGTTGGATTATTGGGATTTCTAATTCTTCTGGTGTAATACCTGCATGATGACTTTTTACGATTTCACATTTTCGGTTTTCCCACAAGTTATATTTACCCGTTGCCAATGCTATAAAATCACCCACAAACCGAACAGGTTTTTCAGCATGTAAATATTCTTTTTCAAATTCTGTCTTGGTAACCAATTTGAAATCTTTGCCAAAATGTTTATTAAATATTTCTGGAAATTTGTTTATGTATTCTGGTTTTACAAAAAATGATACACAACGCGCTTCCAAGGATATTGGGATAGATAAACATCTTGCTACGTCCGGATAATCTTCCAAAAATAAATTATCGGTATCTATATGACCATGGTCTGCAGTTATCAAAACATCTGTTTTGTTATGTATCTTTTGAAATGCTTTTTCTATCTTTTGTTCCATATCTTGCAACAATGCTTTAACAGCTGGGTCTTTTGAGCCAAACTCGTGCAAAGTTGAATCAGGTTCCGTCCAGTAAGCATATACGTATGCATCTGTTTCTCGATTGCAAGTTTCTATAATTTTATCAAGCCATTCATCAAAAGTATCACAACCACCAGGTATAAAACCTGGCATAATTTCGAATGCTGTTCTTCCTGTATCGTTCATTTTTTCAACAACTGTTTTACATGGTAAAATTCTTGGTTGTTTCGATAATTTTGATAATTCACCTGTGTAGAAATTTTTATTTGTAAAAACTTCTACCACTTCATCTGTTTCTGAAAAATATTGTGCCCAACCAATAAAACCTGTTTCCCATGGCATTTTACCAGTTACGTATGCATTTGTAGCAGCAACGGTAGTTGCCGGGATAATAGCAGTTTCTTTGTCTACCAAATGTTGACTAAAAAATCCATTTTTATCTAACAATTTGTTTATTACTGCTACCCCCATACCGTCCAGAATCATAACCAAACGGTTTTTACCACTATTATCTTGCATTTCTTTTAATCGTTCCAATATAGCCATTTTTGCCTCCTATTTTTTAAAAACTTTGAAGAACGTTTTACGACCTACACGAACAAATAATGGTTCGTTAGTTTTTAATACTTGATTCACATCAGTGGCTTTTTCATCATTTATTGTAACCGCATTTTGTAAAACCAATCGACGCAATTCTGTTTTTGATTCTGTCGGCACCCCAATTTGCAATATTTCAATCACAGATAATTCTGGTTTGTCTGTTGTAAATTCTGGTGCGTTTCCTGGAAATACTTTGTTTGAAAAAGTATTTTTGAAATGTTCCAACGCAGAATTTGCTGCCATTGTGCCATGGAAAATTTCCACAATTTTACGTGCAGTAAATAACTTGGCATTCATTGGATTATTTTCAATGTCCAATGCATCTATTTCATCCAATGGGACACGGGTGTTATTTATCAAGAAAATACGTATCATTTCATCTGGTTGTGCCATTATTTGTCCAAACATAGTATTCGCATCCGTATTCAAAAATACACCTGTGCCACGTGATTTAGACATCAATTCGCCAGTTATTGGGTTTTCCATCAAATTATTGCACACGATAAACTTTTCTTTGTTTTTTAATTTTTTCAACAAAGTTCGTCCCATCAGTGCATTGAATGTTTGGTCAACACCACACAATTCAACATCGGCATCCAGTGCCACAGAATCAAACCCTTGGAAAATTGGGTACAGAAATTCGTGAAGATGAATTGGTCGGTTCTCTGCCATCCTTTTTTGGAACATATCACGTTCCAGCATGTGTTGCACCGTGGTATTTGATGCAAGCTCTATCAAATCACGCATAGAAAGTTTATTCAGCCAATCCCCATTGAACACAACATGTGCAGGATTGTCCGCATCGTTAAAATCTATCAATGGCGAAATTTGCCTTACCCAATCTTTGGAAAATTCATGCACTTGTTCCGGTGTCAATCGTGCACGTGCAGAATTCCTATCACTTGGGTCACCAATACAGGCAGTAAAATCACCGAATAATACGAATACTTCATGTCCCAGTTTTCTAAATTCTTCTAACAACATAAAGTTCTTTGCATGTGATAGATGTAAAGATGCATTGGTTGGGTCGGCACCTATGAAAAATCGTAATTTTTCATTCAGCAACCGTTGTTTAAATTCTTCTCGTGACGGTAAAATATCAACAATCACCCCACGGTCTAAAATTTCATCAATAATTTGTTCTTTGGTTTTCATTATTTAGTCCTTTGTTAGTGTTTTATGAATAAAAAATTGGCTTTGGACGATTCCCCTTAAGGTGCCAAAGCCAATCAAACCCATAACACCTTAAGGGGTTAATAGGCATAATAAAAACCACGTACGCTAAAAAGCGTAGCATTAAAAGTATTGTTCAAAATCATACTTTTGTTTTTCATGTCCCGTTAATTGTAGGTCTTTTAGCAGCAAAAGTCAAGATATCACATCGTTTTTTAGTTTTCCTAGAACAACGGAACGGGCATTCTATATTCCGATCTAGCCTTTCTACCTTTAATTGAATACAAGCCCGCAAATCCAGACACAATTTAATATATTCTCTCTTTTTTATCTTTTCGTAGAACAACGGAATAGTCGTCCCCTGAACGCACAAAAATAAACAAAAAAATGTGACTATTTATAGTAAAAATGTATGTAAACTGGGCTTTGGAGACTTTTTTATTTTTTATCATTTTTATTTTACGTTTTACACGTGGTTTACACGGAGCCATTTTTTGCCTTAAAATGCGGATTTCTGGGACGGACAATTTTTATTTGCAAAATATTCAGAAAGTCCTTGACTTGTGCGGATTTTAGAGTTATTATATCGCCTGTTATTCGGGCATAGTTCAGTCGGTAGAACAACGGACTGTTAATCCGTATGTCACTGGTTCGAGTCCAGTTGCCCGAGCCAAGATTTCCGCAGATTTCTGCGGTTTTTCTTTACTTTTGCTGCGGCAACTTGTTCCGGTATAAAGACCACAAAATTGTCATATTTTAATATAAAAACATACATTTGACATACGTGCGCCCCGTTTCAAAAAGCATCAAAAATCACACCAACACCAAGCCCACCAAGACTTTCAGCCGATTTTTCATATTTTTATGCGACACACGGACTGGGTATGTATGTTAAAAATGAGTATTTTACACATATTTCTCCAAACCCAAGCACAGCAAGGGTTTCAGCGATTTTCATCATAGCGACACACGGACTAAAATTCCGTAGTTTTGAGAGCAAAAAACCGCAGAAAACCGCCGTTTTTATCATTATTAGACATTTTCTGTGTGTCAGCGGTATGTTTTTATAATCACTAAAAACGATATATAAAAAACACTCAGTATACTTTTATCAACATTTGCCGAATAATTTGTGCCATTTTTGGAATAAAAACTGGACTTTCTCCGAAAGATATTGATGAATGCGACAACCTTAAAAGGATTGTCTATGAAGCACAAACATTTTCGGGAAATTGAGCCCAGTAATAAAACCGATTTTATTATGCTCTACTTTGCGGCGTGCAGATCGCTGCACGAGTTAGAAAATGCCATACGCAGAACTAACAATGGCAAACTGACCTGCCGACAGGCATGGCTTCTTCGCCGCATCCAGCGCAAGCTAATGCAGATAGCTGCATTGTGGAAAAAGAAAATCCATTAAACTAATAGAACTCTATGATACTTTGTTATTATAACTGTTGATAAATTTATCGGCATCTGCTACCCTTAAGGTAATGAATACAGGAGTTTTTGTTATGTATGGCGTTGCAGAATATTTGGTTGATATAGACAGAGAGTTCAAAACGGGCGTTGCCAAAGAGCATTCTTATCGTCCGGCATTAAAGAAATTATTTGAATCAATAAGTACATCTAAACCTATTACTGCCATTAACGAACCACAAAGGGGAACATTTGGCGCGCCAGATTTTATGATTAAGTCCGGCGATGCGGTTATCGGTTTTGCAGAAGCCAAAGATATTGGCGTTAATCGTCTTGATAATCTGTTTGATCGTGAAATAGAACAAAAAGAACGTTATCTTGGTGGGTTGCCAAATTTAATATACACAGATTACCTGGAATTTAGATTTTATCAAGAAGGCAAAGAAACTGCCAGAGTGCGCATAGCTGACTTTGATGGCAAAACAATCACACCATTACCAGAAAAATATCAAACATTGTTTGATTTGATAAAAGATTTCTATACCGTCAAAACCGCAACTATAAAATCCCCGATAAAATTAGCCGAATTGATGGCCGGTAAAGCGCGCTTGATTGCAGATGTTATAAAGAGCGCATTAAAGGAACAATCAGAAAATAAATCGTTGTACGAACAACTGGAATCATTCAGAAAGATTCTTATTCGCACAATGACGGAACAAGAATTTGCGGATATTTATGCTCAAACGGTTGCATACGGTATGTTTGTTGCCCGTTTGCACGATAAAACTATGCATGATTTTACCCGTCAGGAAGCCGCCACCTTGATACCTAAGACAGTTCCATTTTTACGTAAAATGTTTGATTATATTGCCGGAAATGATATAGATGAACGTATTGTGTGGTCTGTTGATAGTTTGGCAAGCATTTTCAGTTATACCGACGTTGCTGATATTTTGAAAGATTTCGGACGTAAAACCAAGACAACCGACCCGATAATCCATTTCTATGAAACGTTTTTAAGCAAATACGATAGGAAGTTGCGTAAAATACGTGGTGTTTATTATACCCCACAACCGGTTGTTGATTACATAGTCCGTGCGATGGACGATATATTGAAAACGGATTTTGAATTACCAAATGGATTGGCGGACAAGTCAAAAATTACAAAGAAAGTCCATTTGCAAGGACACGCAAAAGCCGAAGACAAAGAATTCCACCGTGTGCAATTGCTTGATCCAGCAACCGGCACCGGAACATTTTTAGCAACGGCGGTGAATTATATTCATGACAAATTTAAGAACAATGCTGGTATTTGGCCGAATTACGTTGAAAATGATCTGTTGCCACGCATGCATGGATTTGAAATTATGATGTCCAGCTATACCATGGCACATTTGAAATTGGATTTAGTTTTACGTGAAACGGGTTATATTCAGGATGATGCACGTATAAATGACAAGATATTCCGCCAAGATAATTTATTTGATACCAATTTGGTTACTGTGAAACGTAATTCTGCCATATTGAACAGTAACAATCGTGTGGGGGTTTATTTAACAAATTCATTGGAAGAAGCAGATCCAGACACACAGACACTTTGGGCGGCGCAATGGTTGTCGGACGAAGCAAAAGAAGCAAATAACATCAAACAAAACGTCCCTGTCATGTGCGTGTTAGGAAATCCTCCGTACTCTGTATCCAGTGCAAACATGAATGATTTTGCACAACAATTGATAGAAAAATATAAAACTGGTTTGAATGAACGTAATATTCAACCATTGTCGGACGATTACATAAAATTTATTGCATTGGGACAGCATTATATTGAGAAAAACGGCGGTGGCATTTTGGCCTACATTTCCAATAATAGTTTTTTGGATGGCGTAATACACCGGCAAATGCGCAAAAGTTTAATGGAAACTTTTGATAAAATATATATTGTTAATTTGCATGGAAACACTCGTTTAAAAGAAAGTGCTCCAGATGGAACAAAAGACGAAAACGTATTTGATATAATGGCAGGTGTGTCAATCAACATATTTGTAAAAACAAGTAAAAGCAAAAAATTAGCGGACGTATTTTATCGTGATTTATACGGTAAACGTGATATAAAGTATGATTTTCTGAATGAACATGATTTACAAAATTCGGAATTTAAAGCATTGAAACCTGTTGAACCATATTATTTCTTTACTCCGAAAGATTTTGGTGCCAAGAAACAATATGACAAAGGATTCAGAGTAGATGAAGTATTTAATGTTAATACTAGTGGTATTAAGACACATAACGACAATGAATTAGTATCGTTTGCGGAATTTGATACAGAGTACAATAAACCATACGCATATAGACCTTTTGATACTAGGTTTATAAATTACGATTTGTCCAAAGTTGTTAGACATAGATACAGTGTTATGCAACACATGTTGAAAGCCAATATTGCGTTGTGTACAAGCCGTCAACAGAGTACAACGGCTTTTCAGCATGCCCTAGTAGTTAATGGTTTGTGTGATATGTGTACGGTTTCACTACAAACGCGAGAAACCACATATTGTTTTCCACTTTACATATACACCAACGACGATAAAACACCTAATTTAAACCCACAAATCGTACGGGAAATAGAAAGCAAGGTTGGACAAACAACCCCAGAATCAATATTTGACTATATCTATGGTGTTTTGCACAGTCCATCGTATCGTGAAAAATATCGTGAGTTTTTAAAGATTGATTTTCCACGCATACCGTACCCAGAAAATAAAGATAAATTCGAACATTATCGTAAATACGGGGAACAATTACGCAAATTACATTTAATGATTGATGTACCACAATCAAATGTTTCATTCCCTATGGGTGGCAATTGTGTTGTTGACAAACCGAAATACGATAATGGTCGTGTTTATATCAATGACATTCAGTATTTCGACAACGTGTCGCAGACGGCATGGGATTTTTATATTGGTGGTTATCAACCGGCACAAAAGTACCTAAAAGACCGCAAAGGTCGCGCATTAACCCAGGAAGAAGTAATGCACTATGAAAATATCATAACTGTATTACAGGAAACAGACAGAATTATGAAAGAAATATGATATATGACGACCCAAAAGATTTTGGCATTTACCGCAGCCAACATACCCAAAGATGGTCTTGAAATATGGCAAAAAACGTGGTTGTTTGACCACGTTTTTTAAAATTGAATATTTTATTCCAAAGCCAATTCACACTGGTTGTTATCATCAGTTTTTTCTGTTTTTGCTAACACTATAGAATTTAACCGATAAATCATCTCTTTTTTTAGAATAGCCAACTTTATTTTAGCATCATCCGTTAGCAAAGCAGTATGCATAACCGCGTTTCTTAAAGGCCTGTACTCATCACTTTTCATAGTTAAACTTGCTCTGAACGTTTTAGAGGTTTTTTCATCTACAATCTTCGCCAATTGTGTCAAATCTAAAAAACTTAAATCTTTTAAACTGCCATCTCTTATAACAGTATTTATTCCAGAATCATTTATTTGCTGCTGTTCTTCAGTTTTTCTAGTTGTTATAAAATCTAAAACAGGTATGTCTGCACCGTTCAATTTAGTTGAGTATGAAGTGAGATCCATTTTCTCCTGTTGAATATAAGTCCTTAAAATATTCTCTGACACAAAACAATCTATATATGATTCAACGTTTTGTTCACCCTGTTTTGCTAATATCTCTATTGCCTTTTTTAAATTTTGTTGTCTATTATCATCTTCAACAATAGCTTCATTTGCAGTTACGAATTCACTGGCTTTCGCATGTAATGCTCCTTCTATAAATTGTTGCGCTTCCGTACCGTTTTCTTTATTTTCTAAATCGCCTATGCCATTCAAATCTTTACGAACTTTATTCCATTGGTCCGCAATTTTTGACATTATTAAATTTAAATTATTTAAAAAAGCTTTAAATTTAGGATCGTTATCCATAACGCCTTCACGACTACTTGTAAATCTATCAACATCATCATCTAGTTCATCATAATGGATTTGACCATATAAATAATTTTCATAAATTCTGCTCTTTGGTATGTGACGCAGAATATCTCTTTCACGCAGCCTACCATTTACAAACAAATCTATACCGAGTTTTTCCTCCAACACAGGATCTTTAGCATTTGATGGCTTATCAATAGAAGCAATAAAACCTCTTATTGCAGCATCAGACTTTAGTTCTATTACATTTCCATCATAATCATATTTAGATTTTAAATTTTTTACTATTAAATTTATAAAATCATCCTCAAGACCATTTATAGTCCATAATATTTGTGTATGTTCTATCAAATGTGATAAATCTTGTTCATAAGATATTTCTTGATCGTTGATATGGATCTTAAAGGTCGGGTCTTTTAGAGCAAATCTTAAAAACAAAGCAATTACCTTTCTAAAATATTCCTCTGTATGATTTGCCGATAATTTATCAAAAATGACTATTGTACCATGTTCCAAGCCATTGGTATACATAACATATTCTGATTCAGGTACCAGATCAAGTTTATGTTCTTTTATACTTTTATTTTCTTTTATTTCTTGATCTATTTTATTGTTATCTATCGTTATCCCAATAAAATCAGAATGGTCGGTTTTTGAAACAATATGTATTCTTTTTGCACCAGCTAACAATGCCAGTTTCCCAATTCCCTTTCTTCCAATATACGGGCGACCGTTAGGACTTTTGGTAATATCATTATTCTCCCCTCTTTTCTCATATCCTACATACAAGAATTTATGACGAAAATCATCCTCTGACATTCCATAGCCGTCGTCTTTTATGATTATTTTATCTTGTTGTTTATCAATATAAATCCAGACATTACTTGCATCAGCATCCCAAGCGTTTGATATCGCTTCGCCTAACACCGTATTAAAAGTACGATAAAGCTGCCTTCCTAAATGGTTCAATGTTACAAGAGCTACATTAAAAGTAAATGGTTGTAATGGCATCATATATCCTTTAATACGCGTCAATATATGTATGCTATAAAAAATTTATGTAAAATCAAGAAATTTAGGCGGCCTTCTTACCTTTTTTGACAGTGTCCAAATGTTCTTTAATTGAGACACCTATAATCCATCCTAAATCAACCGGGACAGCATTACCAATGTGGCGACTAATTGTTGCAATAGACATATTCTCTTCATTTTGAAAGAACGTATAATTTTCTGGAAAAGTCTGCAATAAAGCTCCCTCTCTCAAAGACAGAGCTCTATCTTGTGTTGGGTGTCCGTAGCGCCCAGTGCCAAACGAAAAGAATTGTGTTGTTATTGTTGGTGATGGTTCATCCCACAACATACGACCATAAACACCAGTAAATGATTGTCCAGAAGCTTTTCTATAACAATTGGGTAATAAAACCGGATCCCAATCGTGCCATGTGCCACCAGGTTTAGATTGTTGTATACGTTTTAAATTTATATCACTCAACCCAGCACATCGATGTAATGGATCTTTTTTGTTTGTTTGACCATGTTTAAGTTTGGGTAGTTTACCAATAGTTGATCGCACAGTGCGTTTTTCTTTAAAATATTCTGAGGTTGGAGGCAATAATTTTATATCACCAAATTTTGATGCTAACAAAACCAATCTCCTACGTCTTTGTGGTAAACCATATTTTGCACAATTAACAATCTGATGACTAACATGATACCCTAAAGCTTCAAGTGTTGATTTAAATTCATTAAAGATATCATAATTTTGCAAAGTCGGAACGTTTTCCATAGAAACAATGTCTGGACTAATTGCTTTTATATGATTTGCAAAAGCCTTTAATAAATTCCATCTAACGTCCGTTTCCTTGTTAATATTTTTTCTATATTTGTTTGCCTGTGTAGAAAAAGTCTGGCACGGCGCACAACCAACCAATATTTTTATATCCGAATTTTTATACAGAGAATTTATATCAGCAGATGCATACTTTGCAACATCGGCATGAATAAATTTAGCATGATTATTTTTCTCATAAGCATATTGACATGTTTCGTCATTATCAAGACCAGCAACGACTTTCAGTCCTGCCTTGCGCAAACCGCAAGTCAAACCACCAACGCCGCAAAACAAATCAACAACTGCTGTCCTCATATCCATTTCTTTCTGGTTCATTTTATCAACACTGTTTATTTTTTGCAACAAGATAAACAGACAAAATTTATATATGATAAATACTATTATTTTGGGATTATTTTTACATACATAACATACTAAAAAACATACTGGATTTTCAACACAAATTAACGGAAAAATTCGATTTTTATATCGATTTAATTTCTTAAAAATGTATGTGCGTATGTGCACATACGGTATGTCAAAATCGCCATATTCATCATGTCTGGATAGCGCGATTTCGGGGCATTTTGGCACCATTTTCTATACATGTATGTTTGATTGAAATGTATGTTTATTTCATTTCTCAAATGAGAATTCATTTAAGTTATTGGGGAACACACAAAAAATGGTGTATGGAGATTGGTTTTTATATCTTCTATATATGTTCTTTAAAACATACATTTGACATACTGGATTTCATTACACACTATAAAAATCTCCGCAAACCCGCAGAAATCCGGCATTTTTCGACCAACCAGTTCATAACTGTTAATCCGTATGTCGGTTTTACGACTGGATAATACCGGTCAAAAAAAACCAGAAAATTGGAAAAACTGCTGTACTCTTAACGGATTCAAAATTCAAAAACAACGATTTTATAAGCATTTTACCAAAACACATGGGCTAGCCCTGTAGGTTACGTTCCCCCAAAAAAGCACTATAATCCGACGTATTAGTCTGTGCGTCAGCAAATATTAATAAGAATAAAAACTAAACTATATTGCTTTATAGAAATTTATAATGTATCATTATAGAAAATCGCAACAAAAGCTTATAAAATGATCATGAAACTACAACCTTTGAGTAAAACAAAAAAATTTAAATCAAATTTTTTGTCTGAAGATAAGTCTAATATCAAGGTGTTATTAGATAAAATATATGAAATATATTCTGTGATCAACACAAAAAACGCAACTTTAGCGCGATATCCGATCAAAAGATTTAAATACAAAGATGAAATAAACACAAAGTTTTTCACTGACAATGGATGTTCGCGAAAACAATTTATACGTGAAATTCAAAAAATTTTTGATGGGGTTATAAATTGGTACAGTCCTTATACCACATTCAACATAACCACAACCCCTTTATTAGACACGGTTGCAACTAACACTATTACAAATTTATTAAACCCAAATTGTTTATGGGATTTTTCTAGTGGTAAATTTGTACTAATAGAAAAGAATATTATACGTTTATTAGGTAAAACCGTATTCAATTCAAACTCGTCTGATGGTCTTTCCACATTTGGTGGCAAAGGAACTTTGTTTTATGCAATAAAAACAGGGTTAAGTAATTGTGATATTGATCATAAAAAAAATGGTTTGAACAACAAATACGTAGTAATTTGTAGTTATGTTTCTCATTTTTGTCTTGCCGATGTTTGCGATTATGTTGGTATCGGAACCAATAATTTAATTCGAATACCACTACAACCAAACAGGGAAATGGATTATGATGCATTAGAAAAAACATTAGAAAAATCAGTACAGGAAGGGAAAAAGATTGCTGCAATTATCTGTAATGGCGGAATAACATTAGATTTTTGTATAGATAACGCAAAAAAAATACGTGTCATTACTGATAAAATTGAGAAAAAATATAAATTACCTTATAAAATCCATATTCATGGTGACATGGTATTTGGATGGGCATGGCGTTTTGCAAATGAACGTTATTTAAAAGAATGTAATGACGTGGCATCTAAAAAAATACTAAAAATTGGGAAAATGCTGAAGAACATGACAGAAACAGATAGTATAGGGGTAGACTTTCATAAAATGGGACTTTGTCCACACAACTCCAGTTTTTTTGTTCTTAAAAACGGCGACCATATGAATTTTTTAGGCGGTGCTGTAACGGCTCAAGATAACGGTTTATGGGGTAACAACCATCCACATTATAATTCATTAGAAAATTCTAAAAGTGGCACAGGTATAATATCTGCATACGCCGCACTTTGCTTATTAGGATCTCGTGGAATTGCAGAGTACTTAAGATATCTAATGCACGTAAAAGAAACATATATTAATTTGATTGAAAGTAAATTTAAACATATATTTACTATTTTAAACAAAAAATCACTGGGTTTTGAGATAGTAATCCGCGTATCAGTAAATGGTCGTAACTTCACAAAAGAAGACTATGTACAATTATGCAATAAAATTTGGTATACAGAAGCCCCAACTTATATAATTAGTCAGGTTTTACGTTATTTCTGTAATGGGAAACCCGAACCATCTTTATTAATATATTCGATGTCACCACATGTAACAAAAAACCATTGTCTCAAATTACTAAAAATGTTAGAAAAAGACTGTCGGAACTTGGCAACAAACAAAAACAAAGAAGCAGACAGTATAAACAATTTATTCGTGCCAAAGTAGCAAATGACTTCAGATACCCCAGTGGCAACTGTTACAACATTAATTTTGTTGCAATTCTTCCATCAGAAGTTCTCTGATATCACACTCATTACTTTGACAACAGGCAATTATATCAAGTAATAATTTGCCAACTTGTTTTCTATTAAAAGTGACATTATTACCATGTGCCTTAGTTAAGTATGTATCAATCAAATTATGTAATGTATTAAAATTAAATTTTTCTATATCACTAAACCCATGGTTATATTCTTTATCAAACCCCCGCTCTGAATATGCTATCCCAGAAAAACCATTTTTAATAGCTTGCAGAGATGTATTAGATGATTGTTCTGGCGACGGCAAATTTGAATAATCAAAAAACACCAATTCATCACATTTATCTGGTTCTTTATTTTGTAACTCACCTTCAAACCCAATTATTCTGAAGAATAGGTCAATCCTTTCCAAAGATTCTGCGATACTGTGCATAACATGATGAAAAATTACATTTTCTATTTTTACATTTATACCAAGTTCTTCTTTTAACTCACGAATCATCGCTTGTTTTGCAGGTTCATTTCCATCAACATGTCCCGCTGGTAAAACCCAAAAGCCGCCTTTAAAAAAACCATCGCTACGTTTCATAAAAAGAACTTTACCATTTTTTTCAACTAATGCGTTGACTGTTATATTCATTCTAAATCTGTCTTTAACTTTTGTCATATATATCTCCTTCAGGACAAATGATATTTTATACGAAACAAACTATTTTACAAGTTATTTAATTAAACTATTCCAACCTGATATTATACTATACATATTAGCATCAAGCTCTTCTCTATCTTTCTTATAACGTTGCCCTACAATTGTAGACGCCTTTTTATACGGCAACAAACGTTGTAACGCACCAAACATATTTCCAGACCAAATACGTTGTTTTCGATCAAATACAATATTGTCATCGATTGAATATAAATTCTTCAACTGGTTATGAAAATTATTCAATTTAATTGAAAGTTCATTTTGTCTTTGTGCAACTGCCCTGAATGCTATCTCTGGTGGATTAGATATTACGTTATCAAAATAAAACTTTTCAAAATCTGCTTGATTAAAGTTTGTGTCTGGATTATTTAAAAGTTCATTGAACAACAAAATTTCTTTAAAAACCTTATAACTATTAAGGGCAAATTGGTACTCAAAATCTAACCCATTTAACCATTTTGTTACTTTAGCGTCCAGCCAAACACAACACTGTATAATACTTGGAGATATTCCTATTTGGTGTTTTTTAATACAAGAAATTATATTTGTATTTAAAATTTGCAAGACATCTTCCAGATTTTTTGTATTTAAATTATTTTCTAACAGACATATTTTATTTTGTAAAACATTGTCTTTAACGGTTGGTAAATATAACTTTGCTTCATTCATATTTTTATTCAATCGTTGCAACACACAGATCGTTTTTTCGCCGTTTTCACATATATGATCATAATTATTCAGATCAAACAAACTTGAAATATTAAAATCTATTTTATTCTGAAGCATAACCAAGTGTTTTTTATCTGCCGTCTCATAATATGACAGCATACTTGATATCAAGTTTTTTGTATTATGATCGTTATTATGGATCATGTCACCAACAGCACATCCAAAAACACCATGATGACCTATTAAAATTGCGTCTTTTCTTATTTGCTCAAACAACTCAAAATTTCCTGCCAGAACTTCTTTATACATTTGTACCAACTCATGTAATCCGGCGGGCATGACCGGTAAAGCATGACATTTATAAGAAAAATCAGCCAAGCCTGTACCGCCTTTGTGCTTATGTTCATCAAACCAACGAGTCCCCATAAAAGCAAATATAGAGTTTCCGGCTTTGGCCTGCGGAATAATGATATTTTCAACGTTTTTATAAAAACCAGCTGAAACCAAATTTGGGAAACGTTTCAAACATGTTATCAAATCATTTCCTAATGTATCAATCAAATCCGCGCGACACCCCTTGTTACACGCAACCTCAATCACGTGTAAAAAACTTTCTACATGTTCAGGATACTTTTTTGATAATACGAACAACCAACGATACAGTGTATTTATGTGATCATATAACCCATTTGTAATATTAACAAGCTGATTCACATATGCTTGTGCATCATAAGAATGAACACAATCATAGCACGTTATAAATATGGGCATCTTACTTATAAACACACTTTGAGCGTTTATATGTTTTATTTGCCTGGCCCCTGTGTAAAATATATTTTGCATGCTCATTTTTTACCTTATTTTTGTTTGGTTATAAAAGTTTTGAAACACTCGTTCCATTTTCTTTTCGACATCGGCGATTGTATTACCTTCAACAAAAGCATATCCTGCTGTTTCACTGGATTTTCGTTGAGTTTGATAATTCTGCCCGACTTTTGCGAATAACTCTACATTGAACACACCATCTTGGGTTAACAGTTCTTCTTTTGATGGCATCTGTATTATTTCCCCGGATTTTCGTGGCAAAAATACATTACCAACCATTTTTGAATGTTTTGAACACTGCGGTATATCCACTGGTTTACCTATGGCTATGTCAGTCAATATATTATATATATCTATACCAGATGCATACATATGATTTTCTATAATACGATGTCCTGAAGGACGCCATCCAAATTCCCCGACAGTTGGCATACCTATTTTATCTACAAAACATTCTAAATGAATATACCCATTACGTAATTTCATAGATGTTACTATGTTTTGGATGAACTCGTCAGGAACAAAATTGAAATTATCTGGGATTTCATTACATGCTATGTGCCCACGGAGTATATTGTCTGTCATCGCTTTTAACGGCGAAACAGGCACATATGTGACAAATGTTTTTAAAACTTTTTCATCCTGAACCAACGCATCAATAATCCATTCTTTGTTATCATTAAATTTTTCAACCATGAACTTACACGGCAATATCCGAACAAATGGCATCTGTTGCATATATTGATTATTGGATAGCTTATATGTATCCACACAAGATTGACCTTTACGACGTTTAAAAATAATTGGATAATCATAAACAGCGGCAAAACTCTCGATATCTTCGTATGATTCTATCGGTTGAAAATCTGTTACACTAATACCAGAACTTTTCAACTTTCTTTTCATTTCGACTTTATCGCGCGTCCACAAAACCTGTTCATTACTTAATGCAGGCAAGCCCAGACTACGCGCAAACGCGGTAGCTTTTTCTTGTAAATACTCCGCACTATTATAAAAGCAATCCGGTTTTATTCCTATTTCCGTCGTCCAACTATGAAATCTCAACACCTCTTGTTCTAAGGGATTAGAATCTGAAACTATAAAAACATGCCGAGAGTGGGTATCAATTAAATACGGCTCACTAAAATTTAGACTTTGTGAAAAACGTAAAAATATTACATCTATATCTTTACGATCAAGTAATTTTTTTGCCATTGGGGTATCTACTTCTTCTGAATATAAAAGAGTTTTTTTACGCTCTTGGCCTCGTCCGGCTATAAGAGATAACAAATTATCTACGACTTGCTGAACTGATAAATGTGAAGTATTTATATAATAGTCATAATGATATTTACAAAATATGCTTTTGTTATATCTTGCAAAACATCTGGCTTCATCCCTGGCATCACGCACCATAGCATATTTTAGAGGTTCACCCATATGATCATCGTTTCTGGTTGATAACAAACGACTCAGTTGTACGTCCTTGTCTACATCAAATAGAATGGATAACAAAGGTTTATCTGATTGCAGAATATCTGCTGATTTTATAGCAAACGAGACACTTCGACCATCAATTATTGCAACATCATTTTGTTCGTAAACGGAACGCATAAATTTTATCATTTCGTCATCGACTTGTTCTTTTGGTATTTTATTATGCAAATTGGTCCTGTAATATTGACCACATGAAAAACAAGGTATATCTATACCATATACTTCTTTTAGTTTTTGTTGCAACAATTGAATAATTGTGCTTTTTCCAGAACATGTACGACCATCAATAGAAATTATAAACTTCATCTTTGATACCTTTTTGATATAATTTGCGCAAATTTTGTTAATGCGGCTTGTTTTTTTGTTTTTGGTATATTTCTTGTCATCAAATCTGGTTCTGCTAGCTCTATTTCCATAATCTCTTCTCCAACAATATCGTACCTTGCATATACAGGGCTTATACCAAAATACCTTTTTATCGATTCTGCAGCACAAACGGCTATATCGTATATTTTTTGGGGTACTTGTTCTTTTGAGACATATACCGGTTGTTTTTTATCAGTAAATATACCAGGGAACCTTTTAACCGCATGACTAAACTTTCCATCAATAAAAACCAACGCATATTCGCCACCACTTATACTTTCTATAAAAGGTTGCACAATAAATTTGCTATCTTTAAATTTTTGTCTGATAAAATTCTGTTGTGTATCACTTTCTATCCCAGAAACATTTATTGCATATGTATTATCGCCACTTGCTGACACAATTGGTTTTATGACCAACTTTGTTGTACCAAAATTTCGGTACACCTTATCCAAAGAAGCATCTGGAGAACATATCATATACGGAATAATTGGGATGTTTAATTTTTTAAGAGTTTCAAACTGAATTGATTTATCAGTATTCCAACGCACCATATTTGTATCATTCACCAAAGGAATACTGTATCCGTCTAATAAATTTAACCATTGTAAGAAAATTTTATACTTTTTGTGATAGCCCCAGGCACTGCGCAATATCGCAACGTTATATTTATTCCAATCAACACGAACGTCATCCCAAGCAACCACGTCATTTGTTATATTTTGCTTTTGTAAAGCATAACTAAGTGCGACATCTTCAGAAATCTTATTACAATATTCCAAGCAAGAGACAATCGCTACATGCATCTACCGCGTCCTTATGTATTTTGTTGGATAATTTTTTATTTTTTGTGCAGATTCTTTCAATTTCAAAAAACAGTTTATCAAATCAGGTCTATCAAATGCGTACGTCACACGTCCAACCAACTGTTTTCTATTTGGCCATGCAATTGAACTACCTGTTAAAAATTTAATATTATTATCACAATAAAAGAATCTTGCTAACTCTTCATCATTAATAATTTTTCTTGAATAATAATATTTATTCTTCATTTTAGAAAAATCTAACATAGCAAAAAATCCTGATTCTGGTAAATCTGAACTGATTAAATCTATATTAGATATCCCATTATAATCATTTGGAGATTCTTTTGCATACTTATTTATATCCCAGAAAATATTATCTTTCGTTTTTGTATCTTTAATAGAATCAATACCATCTATAATTGACTTCATTAAATAATATCTGTATTTGTATTCAGGCAAAACATACGAAAAATATTCTTCATATTCTTTATGTCTTTTGTTTGTATTATTAAAAGCCCCAGCAACAGCGGCACACGTAATCACTGGGACGGAATCTATAGTTTGAAAAATGTGATTTCTGATGCCAGCAATAATACGAGCATCGGCAACAATAGCCCCTGCCCTTAATCCCGCGGCATGATAACACTTAGACAAACTGAACAAAGAAATTGTATTTGAAAATGCGTTTGGCAAAGTTCCAATTGGAACTGCCATATTGTTTTGATTGAAACACAAATCCCTGTACGTTAAATCATCTATTACAAATACCCCCCTCTGCGAACATATACGATGTATATTTTGTAATAAATCTATGCTTTCTTTGCCCATAACCTTTCCCAACGGATTATGAGGATTTGTATTTACAAACACCTTTACATCATTATTTCTATCTAGAACTGTCGCTAACTTGTCTGGATTTATAAGCCAATTATCGTCCTGGGATAACTCTACAAATTTTACGTTTGCCCCTATACGTTCTGGAATAAACGAAAACAAACCATAATTTGGCGCGGGAATAACAACCGTACCCTTTTCTGGTAAAATCAATTTTAAAACGAATTCAAACCCCTGTGTTGAACCGCTTGTGAAAACCACATTAGAATTATCTATCTCTGGGAAACCAATAGAATTCATATATTCAGCAACATCATTACGCGCCATCTCGTCACCCGCTGCGAGCGGGTATTCATTTAATTTACAAGAGTCAAATTTATTCAATATCGCAGACATTATACCAGGAAAAACCGGAAAATTGCCAGGACTTCCACCACCCAAACGAATTTTTTCTGTTGGCGGTGGCGGTAAATCATCAACAACAAAACGTTTAGAGTCTCCATAAATATCAAACATCCGTTTTAACGGCATCAAATCTTTTGAAAAATTTTTATTTACGAGAGGCTTCCCAAGGCCTGGCATCCCATTGGGATTTAAAATCGATAAATCCGGCCGTTCAATCAGTAATCTTTTTATAGAGGCATTATCCACAGATATAAACCTTGCTTTAGTGAAAAATAGCACAAAACAACAAGATGTCAAGAACAATTTTAAACGCTTGACAGAATACACAATACGTAATCCATAGTGTTTTTATCAGCTATTGTGATTCTTACATATCCCTCAAAGGGAGCAGAAATAGTCTTAACCTCTATTCTAGCATCATCAAATAATTTCATTATTTTTTCCGATTTATCACCAAAATTTACAAGAACGAAATTTCCACCCTTTTCTATCACATAAAAGCCTAGTTTCTGCAATTCTGTTGCAAAATATTTTCTGATTAATATGGTTTCTTTGACCAAACTTTTCAACAAATCTGGCTTTGCACACATAACTTTAATAGCCCTGGCCGCCAAAGAATTTAATTCTATTGTTGGTTTAAACTTTTCTATAAATTCTATGACTTTTTCATTTGCCAACACATATCCAATCTGCAACCCTGTAAATCCAATATTTTTTGAAAAAGTTCTGATTATGATTAAATTATCAAATTCGGTCAATAAACCCGAAACATCTATACCTGCAAAATCAGCATAAGCCTCGTCTATAATTATGGGTATATCAGGTAAATTAGAAAGTAGCGTTTTAATTTCATCTGGTACGAAATAAAATCCAGAAATTCCGTTTGGGTTAGATAATATAACTGCATCGGTATTTTGTTTCGCTTGCTCTATAACATAATTTATGTCAAAACCGCCTTTATCATCAGGCGTAAGTCCACGTAAAGAACAGTTTAACATTTTCGAATAAACCCTGTACATAACATATGTTGGATAACAAGTTAACAACTTGGAACCAGGATTGCACATAGCCTCTAAAACTGTTTTGATTGCGATATCCGCGCCACCAGATAACATTATCCGGTTTGTTGGTTGTTTGATATATTTTGCCAAAGCCTCATATACAGATTTCATTTCCGGATATGCACTAGCCTCTTCTACTGTATAACCAGACATAATTTCTTTGAACAGGTCGACAGGCATCGATGGATAACGTTCGTTCATTCCCAAACGAATTTTATTCAACCTTGTGTCATAATCTTGACGCGGACGTATTATATTTTCAGATAAATTTCGACCATGTATCATAAAACCCCCTTATATGTGATACTAAGCACTATATCCCAATAAAAACATAAGTCGACATATTTTTATAAAATATTTTCACATATTTGTAAACAAAACACCCGATTAAAATATTAAAAAATCCGTACGATAAGTTTCAAGATATATAACCAGCAATAATACGACTGCAGATTGAAGATGCTCACAATCAACAGATAGTGTTTCTTATATGTTTTGTTACCCCTGCTTACAACTACATTTTTGGGTGCAGTTACAGAGATAAAATATGGAGGTATTATATACAAATTGTTTGCGATAACATGCAAGGAAACACATAATACGCAACACGCAATCACTTGTGGACATTGGGCCAAAGCATTCGCTTATGAAAATTCTTTATTACCAAAAGACGAACAATTATATGTCAAGACTAAGGTTAATCCGTATGTCGGTTGATTTAGTATCAATCTATTGGTGTTTTTGTTAGATTTAATATCTATTTATATTTTTGTGCTAAATCGACTGTGTTCATCATTAAACCTGCGATTGTCATTGGGCCTGTGCCCCCAGGTGTTGGTGTTATATAGCCCGCCACAGATGCGCAAGATGCAAAATCACAATCGCCATGTAAATTGCCGTTTTCATCGCGTTGCATTCCAACGTCTATCAACACAGCATCAGCCTTTAACATATCGCCAGTTATCTTTATTTTGCCAGTTGCTGCGATTACAATGTCTGCGTTTCTGGTATATTCTGCGATATTTGGTGTTTGACTGTGGCAAATGGTGACCGATGCATTATGCGCCATTAAAATTTGTGCCATTGGTTTACCGACAATATTTGAACGACCAATTACAACAGCCTTTTTACCAGCGACATTTATTTTGTATTCGTCCAAAAGCGCCATAATGCCACGTGGTGTACATGGTGTAATAAAATCAGCACCAGAACCAAACATACGACCAATATTTGCATCAGTAAAACCATCAACATCTTTGGATACATCGACAGCATTTATCACAGCATTTGTATCAATATGTTTTGGTAAAGGCAACTGAACCAACACAGCAGTCACAGATTTATCAGCATTTAATTCGTGTATTTTTTCAACAATTGTTTTTGTATCTGTGTCAAAAGGCATACGAATAACATCTGTTTTAATGCCTGCAATAGCCGCATATTTTTCTTTGTTGCGAACGTATATTTTGCTGGCCGCGTCATCACCAACCAATATCGCCACCAATTTTGGTTGCAAACCTGCTTCTTTGATACGCGCTTGTAGTTCATTTAAAATGCGATTACGCAAAGCAATTCCATCCATAATTATTGCCATGTTTATCACCATTATCTGTTATTGACTGATTGTTTTTGCAAATACAATTCATCTTGTAAACATTTCACAATGTTTTTTGGCTGAATAATGATATTATCGCCTAGTTTATCACTTGAAGTCCCAACTTGACGCGCAACATCAAAAAAATGTTGGGGTGTAAGATTCGGCATAACTTGCTTTGCCAGTGCATAAACACCAACCATATACGGTGTTGCCCAAGACATTCCACCATTAGCACCACAGTAAATATACTGAGCATCATCTTGGTACCCTGCAATCGTCCGACCACCAGCAGGTACCAACAATCTATTTTTTACTTTTTCAAAATTATTCCGCCAAAAACCACTGTTATACGATTCAATGTTATCTGCATCAGAATTTATTTTTTTATCAATCGTCATAAACCTGCCCTTGTCCCCATAAAACATGTAAGAATCCGTGGTCAAAACCATAACACCATTTTCTATTAATTGATTTATCATTTTTGTACATTCTTCATTTACATGTAGCATTCCCCAACTGATTGAAACAGCAGATATTTGTTTATCTTTTGGTAACTTCGTATTCATAAGCAGTATTTTACGTAATGCATCCGCGTAATTGGCAAAATAAAGATCGTATGTACCATTGTTAAAAGGTTTTTCGCCATCGTATCCCGGTCCAAGATTATTTGCTGCAAAATATACAATTTTGGCATCTGGTGCAACCCCAAGTGTTTCACCAGCCAACAAACTAGATACAGCCGTACCATGAAAATCCGCAGAGGCATTTTCTGGATAACCAATAGATTCATAATGAATTATACTGTTTTTAATTTCAACATGTCGGGTATTCAAAGATTGATCTATAATTGCAACAGTTATCCCTTTACCTGTAATTCCGCGTTTATGCAAATCACGAATTCCAAGACCTGGATTTTTGTTTTCTTCTATTATTTTTGTAGGGTCAAAATCGTCTGGCATTTTATCAGCTGATGGGAATATCGTGTTTGTATCAAATCGTATGTAATTGATTTTATCCCCAGCCGTACGTAAATCTAAATCAGAAATATCGGTGCTGTAAACCTTGAAATCATGCGCACCAAGTTCTTTATTTTTGTCAGAAAAATCTGGTATTTTTTTTACTGGTTGCTTTTCTGTTTTTGCACCTTTGTTAATCCTAAATACATTACTATATTCGTCCATTTTTTTATCCTCTTTTATCTTTTGATAAAATTATAACACCTTTTTAAGTGTTTTCAACCAAGACATTATTTAATAAATCCGCCAGTTTGCATAGACCATAATTTTTTATACACACCATCTTTCTTGCGTATCAGTTGTTTATGCGAACCAACTTCTACAATCTGCCCATGCTTTAACACAATAATTTTATCCATATTGCGCAAAGTAGACAATCGATGAGCAATAACCAGCGCAGTTTTGTTGTGCATGGCTACCTGTAAAGATTTTTGGATAGCCAATTCGTTTTGCGAATCCATCGCAGAAGTTGCTTCGTCCAAAATTACAATCGGCGCATCTTTTAACAAAGCACGCGCAATAGATATACGTTGTCTTTCACCACCCGAAAACTTATATCCATTATTACCGACTAATGTTTCATAACCTTTTGGTAATTTTGATATTTTTTCGTGTATATGCGCTTGTTTTGCTACTTTGATAACAGTTGCATCTGATGTATGCGGTTTAGCATACCTTATGTTATCCATCACAGTTCTATTAAACAATTCTGTTTCTTGCGGAACATAAGAAATATTCCTTAGCAAAGATTCGTGTTTTATATCACGAATATCAAATCCTGCTATCTTAATAGAACCAGAATCAACTTCGTACATACGCATTAATAAATTACATAATGTGGTTTTGCCAGCACCAGAAAGACCAACAATACCAACCTTTTCATTTGGTGCAACAGTCAAAGACAGATTTTTCAATGTCTGCTTGTCACCATAACCAAAAGAAACATTATCAAAAACGATATCAGGTTTTTTACTACGCAATATTCTGGCATGCGGTTTATCTGTGATATATCTTTCTTTGATAACCTTTTCATATGCAGATTTAACCTTTGCTTTTGTTTCGTTATATTCAATCAAAACTTTGTTCAAACGCGACATTGCATCATCTAATCGACTCATAGCAGATACGACAAAAGCTGCCTCTGGTATTGTCAAAGAACCTTCTTTGATAAAAATAAAACACAATATCAAATTAGATATAGTCAATGCATACCATAAAATAGTTGTTGGGATATTACGAAAACGTCTTAAAAATGCCTGCTTACGCTCTTTGGTTATTAAGCCATGAGCACTTTTGTACAACATTTGATTTTCATATTCGGTATTTGCAAACACTTTTACCACAAGCGCATGCGACAAACTATCCATACGTCTGCCAGAATATTTTGCGTTTTCATCTTGTAAAACGACCAAATGTTTTGTTATTTTTTTCTGACCAAACCACTGCCACCCGAGTTTAAGTACACCATACATAGCCATTAAAACCAAAAAACGCCAATTCAAAATAGTCAATGTAATACAAACACCAATAAAACCAAATATTGTCCCAATCAATTTAGCCCATGTGCCTATCGTCATTTGTATCATAGACTGTGTTATAGTTGATGTGTATTGCGATATTGTTGCCCCAAGGGTATCTATGAAAAAAGATGTGTCATTATTATATACGCGATAATTCAACATGTAATTCGCATAGGCGTGAACCTTGCGATTATATTTTCCATATAACATTGAAGGAAATAAATTCTGCATAAACAAATTCCACACATATAAACAACAAATATAAGTGAACAGCGTGTACACCCTGTGCCAGTCTGTATTTATCGCGTTTTCAAAAATACTCATACGCCACTGCATACTGTACGGACCAGCGACTAAAGGTGTCCCCCATATCAACATTTCTACAACAAAAGCCGCACTGAAATACCACCAGAACTTCTTTATTACCAACCAATAAAAACCACGATAAGTCTTTGGAAAATTGTCGATATTTATATTCATGATATGCCCCCGTTTGCCGATTCGTATAGGCATATTATCATTATAAATATGATTTTTGTCATATATTTCTGCTAAATTGCGAAAAAAAGTCCTTGATTTTAGTATTTTTTATTGTATGCTGTGGTCATAATCAAAAGATTCAGCCCCGATTTATTTTAGACCATCGCAACAACATGTTGTTTTCACCCAAAAACATTGACACGCTACACACTTTGTCTATAATATTCAAAAAGGTAAAATATGAATCGCGCAGAACAATTTGCTGTTTTGAACAATTTTGAAAAACATCTGATAGCTATCAAAGCCAAAACATTAAAATGGCGAACAGTCTGTTATTCTCAGACAGAACATAATCGACCTGCTGTAATTTCTTGTTACGGTGCATTAAATAAAAATACATGTGGCGACATTGTTTTGATTCCTGGGCTGGCCGCAAATACGGATATAGACCCATTGATGAAAACGCTTTTGTTTTGGGGGCTGACACACCGCAGAAACGTGTTTTGCATAGATACATTCTTGGGACATTTTCAAAACAAAGCAACCAAAGAAGACGCAGCACACAATACATATCCCGAATTTATCGCAGTATTAGAAAACAGCATTAAATATCTAGAAAAACAAATTATCCCAAATAAAAATATTTTTATTGGTCATTCTGCAGGCGCGACTGGCTTGATAGATGCGATGAATAAATTAACAATAAAACACGAAAAACATTATATTGGTTCTGTGGTCCTTTTTGCTCCGTGGGCATCTGTAAATTGTTTTGATATGTTAATCAAAGTATTACGTAAAAGATGCACATCTAATAATTTTGATTGTTCACAAGATATATTACCAGTATCAAATGGTTTTGATTTCAAAGAAACAGGCAAAGTTCGATATGTATCTGTATCACCAAGTTTTTTGAACGATATGATATATTCTGATTTCAGACCTGATTTAATGACAAAATGGGGCGCAAATATTACCGTGGTCGCCGGCGAAAAAGACACAAAGGTTTCTGTGGATACTTTAAAACAATATTATAAAAACTTGGTTGAACAAAACACACATTCTGATACACTGGAATTTATTGTTTTACCGAACGCTAGACATAGTATTTTACAACCATTTTCAAACAACCGCTCTGTGATAAATATTATCAAAAATCAAAAAACGAACTAAAAAATAATTTGGTTCACTCGCTACATCAAAATTTCAATTCAGAACTCACAATTACTAGAAATTTGTTATCATTATAACGGTGTCCAGCCAATGAATTTATAGCCATTTGGTGGGGTTGGTTCAACACTTGGTACCACAAATGTTTCACCATATACACATGTTCTGGACGGGTCATCAGAATCCAATTCTACCCCACCCCAGTTTATTGTGATTATGCTTGGTGTCGGTAAAATTTCTGGGCCAGCAGTAAATGTCCCTGTGCCAGAATTCGTATAAAAAACATCATTTACTAAATCATACAGCCCAACCTCATTATCAGAATTGCGTTTTGCGGGTATGAAATCACGCACTAACGTATCGTTGTCGTAAATTCTAAAATAATAAAGGTTCATATTATTATTCCCAACAGCGTCCTGATAAAATATTCTTAAAGTTGTGCTTGTGGTTGTATTTTTGTTGGTAAAACTATGGACCGTGTTACCATTTATATTCAAAACGTTTTTATTAAAATCTATGTAAACAGGGTTATCTTGTTCTAAAAATGATGTATTTGTATTATAATCAGAGCTACTTCCACGAGTGTAATAATAAATTCTAATTTTGTTATTGTTACGACGCCCGTCTGAATCGTAATCATTCAACCTTTGTATTTGATATAAATCCTTTAGCCATTCACCAGCATTACATAATTTTTGATCTAAGTGTTCTCCTAAAAAATCTACTTTAGTCACAATTCTTGTTCTGCTTGCGTTTGGAAAATAACCAGTATCAATATACTTATTTTCACCACTTTCATTGATATACTCTAACTCTGTATAACCAGAAGGTAAACGATGACCAGCAGTAAATGTTCCAGAACCTGCATTGGTATAGAATGTCCCAGAAACCATATCATACATTCCTAACACACCATCAGAATCACGTTTTGCAGGTATCAAATATGCTTTATTACCAATCTTCAATGAATAAATTCTAATGTTAGATTCTGCAGAAATATAACTACCAAATAATCTTAATGTATTTGAATTAGTATTTAATGGATTCGGTGCAGTTCCAATGAGAGTATCATTCATATATACTGTTTGACCATCTGGTATATAAACTTTTATCCTATTATTTAGACTTGTAATTTGATCTGTTGATACTCTACCTATACCTGAACCGTCATTGTTTATATCTGCTAATAACAATGTGGATGTTTGAGCTACTTGAAAAAATGCATCAGTCTGATCTACTCTATTATTACTTACAACATGCTTTGAACTAGATAAATCTGTTACCATAAAATCTAATTTAAATGTATCTGTGCTTTGATAACTTATTCCTGTATCTATATACTGAGTTCCTGTAGATTCAAGATACTCTAACTCTGTATAACCGTTCGGAAGTGTGGTGCCAAGCGCGGAAGTAATGAACAAGAACGCAGATACTAAAAAGGCCAGGCAACGCTTTAGTTGTGTGTGTGTGTGTGTGTGTGTAGAGTTCTGCGGCTTCCAGCGTGTTGGGGCATTTTTCTCTTCCTTTGCTAGGAAGTATAGAAAAATAAATATGTTAATACAAATGAAAAAATGAAATTTTGTATATTATTTATTTTCAACCCTCCCCGTCCGCTTTCGCTTCGCTACAGCGAGACACCCCGCCCCAGGCGGGGAACCTGTATCAGGCGATAATTAAAAAAACACCCACGATTGTGGGCGTTTTTTCATTACTGTTTTATTTTACTGTATCAGCAATTGTTTGCCATGGACATCGACATTTACTGTTGAACCTTCGCCAACATTACCAGATAAAATCATATCTGCGATTTTATCTTCAACTGCCGTAGTAATTAAACGTTTTAATGGACGCGCACCAAACACACCATCAAATCCGTTATCAGCCAACCATTTAATTGCTTTGTCCGATACATTCAAAGACATCTGACGTTCAGCCAAACGTTTTTCCAATATGCGCAACTGGATTTTTACAATGTCTGCCATAACATCTTTGCCCAACGGATTAAAGAACACTATTTCATCAATTCGGTTGATGAATTCAGGTCTGAAATGTTTGCGCACTGATTCCATATCTGGCAAATTGCTGGTCATTATAATTATCGTATTTGTGAAATTGACTACACGTCCCTGCCCGTCTGTTAAACGACCATCGTCCAATATTTGCAAAAAGACATTGAACACGTCTGGATTTGCTTTTTCAATTTCATCAAACAGCAAAACTTGATAAGGACGACGACGCACAGATTCTGTCAATTCGCCACCTTGTTCATAACCGACATATCCCGGAGGTGCGCCAATCAAACGCGCAACCGAGTGTGGTTCCATATATTCAGACATATCAATTCGCGTCATTGCGGTATCATCATTGAACAGATATTCTGCCAATGCTTTTGCAACCTCAGTCTTACCAACACCAGTTGGCCCAAGGAACATGAAACTGCCCGATGGTCTGCGTGGATCTGATAAACCCGCGCGGGAACGACGTATTGCACGCGCAACCACAGATAACGCCTCATCTTGACCGACAACACGTTTACGTAATTCGTCTTCGATGTTCAATAATTTAGATTGCTCTTCGACACTCAATCTGTCTGCTGGAACACCAGTCCATTTGCTGACCACTGCCGCAATATGTTCTGGCAACACAGTTTTATATTCTTTTGATTCTGTGTTTTGTTTTTTGATTTGTTCTTCCAATTCTGGAATCTTACCATATTGCAAAGCCGATGCTTTTTCATAATCGCCGTTACGCATTGCGATTGCAACTTCTGCACGTGCAGCGTCCAATGCAGCCATAGCATCTGACAAGCCGCGCATTTTCTTTTGCTCATCCTGCCATTGTTTTGTCATTTCATTGGATTCAGCCTGCATTTTTTCAATCAATTTTTCCAGGTCTGCTAAACGCTTCTTGGACTCTTCATCTTTTTCTTTTTTCAATGCCTGCTGTTCGATTTTCAGTTGCATTAAATGTCTGTCTAATTCGTCCAGTTTTTCAGGCTTAGATGCGATTTCAATACGAACACGCGCAGCCGCTTCATCAATCAAGTCAATTGCCTTGTCTGGCAAAAATCTGTCTGTGATATAACGATCAGACAATTTAACCGCAGCAACCAATGCAGCGTCCGCAATACGCACACCATGATGACCTTCGTATTTATCTTTCAATCCACGCAATATAGAAATTGTATCGTCCACAGTTGGTTCATCTACATAGACCGGTTGGAAACGACGCGCAAGCGCTGGGTCTTTTTCAATATACTGACGATATTCGTCCAAAGTTGTTGCACCAACACAATGCAATTCACCACGCGCCAACATAGGTTTTAATAAATTACCTGCATCCATAGAACCTTCGCCCTTGCCTGCGCCAACCATAGTATGCAATTCATCTATGAACAAAATTATTTGACCGTTTGCGTCCTTGACTGCTTTCAATATTGCTTTCAGACGCGCTTCGAATTGACCGCGAAACATAGCGCCAGCCATCAATGCGCCTATGTCCAAAGACAACAATTTTTTATTCAATAAATTTTCAGGCATATCCCCAGAAACAATTCTTTGTGCTAAACCTTCAACAATTGCAGTTTTACCGACACCTGGATTACCAATCAGCACAGGATTGTTTTTGGTTCGTCTGGACAGCACCTGAATCGTTCTGCGGATTTCTTCTTCGCGTCCAATAACAGGGTCCAATTTCCCATCAGCAGCCAATTTAGTAAAATCGGTTGTATATTTGGCAATTGCTTGCTCTGGTGTTTCTTGCATATCATCTGGATTCATAATTTAACCCCTTTGATTTGTTTGTTTTTTCTTATGCTGAATATATAGTTGCATTTTTTGTAAATTCAAGCCATCGGACAATAAACCCAATAATACATTGCTTTTTACAATTTTTTGGGCTAAGCTGGGTCTATAAACTAAGGTGATAAAATGGATTTTTCAGAAAAAGATACAAAACAAATCAAAGAACATGGTTTGACCGTTGAAGAGGTCAAAAAGCAACTTGAACAATTTACAAACGGTTTCCCGTATATGGATATTGTTAAACCTGTGACCCATGATGATGGTGTTTTCCAGGCTGACAATATGGAGTATGATCGTATGGCAAATTTGTATACCAATTATGCGCGAACACATAAACTTGTAAAGTTCGTTCCTGCGTCTGGCGCTGCTACACGCATGTTCAAAGATTTAATGTCTGGCAGCATAAACCAAACCGTATTACAAGTCCTGAAAAATATTCAACAATTTGCTTTTTGGAATGATTTGCAAAACACATTACCAGAAAATGCAACAGACAAAGATAAAATCAATGCTATTGTATCGCGTTATGGTAACATTCCAAAGGGTCTGATTCCGTTTCATCTGTATAGGAATTATGGTGTGACCCCATTAGAAGAACACTTGAAAGAAGGTGAACAATATGCAAAATCTGGAAATACAGTAAACATTCATTTTACCGTTTCACCAGAACACAGAAAACTTTTTGAAAATTTGTTGCGTCGTATCGTGCCAATTTTTGAATTAAAATATTGTGTAAAATATAATATTGAATTGTCTGAACAAAACAAATCTACAGACACAATCGCGGTCAATACGGACAATTCCGTATTTCGTAATTCAGATGGTTCTTTGCTATTCAGACCCGCAGGACACGGTGCATTGATTGAAAATCTGAATAACATAGATGCTGATTTGATATTCATTAAAAACATAGACAATGTGCAACCTGATAATTTGCGCAAAGATACAATCAGATATAAAAAAGTATTGGCTGGGATTTTAATATCTAGGCAACAACAAATATTCGAATTGATTCGTCAGATAGATTCAGGCAGATCAAATGTTGAACTTTTGACCAATATATTGCATGATTTTATTAATAATAAATTAGGTATAAAACTGCAAAACAAACTGTCTTTGGCTGAATACAGAAAAATATTAAATCGCCCTATACGCGTTTGCGGCATTGTTAAAAACACTGGTGCGCCTGGTGGCGGTCCTTTCTGGGTTCGTGACAAAAATGGCAACATCAGTTTGCAAATTGTGGAATCCAGTCAAATTGCACCAGAATCAAAGGCTATCATGAATCAATCTGAATACTTTAATCCAGTTGACATGGTATGTGGAACACGCGATTGCCATGGAAATAAATTTGATTTAACACAATATATCGATGAAAATACCGGTTTTATATCGCAAAAATCAAAAGACGGGAAAGAATTGCGCGCAATGGAAAGACCGGGGCTTTGGAACGGTGCAATGGCAGATTGGAATACGATTTTTGTAACGGTGCCTGCATATACTTTCACACCGGTAAAGGTTGTCACAGATTTGCTGTCACCAATGCACAAAACAAGATAATATAAAAAGACTTGACTTTTTGTAAATTATGGTATAAATTATTGCCCAGTAATTAAAGGATTTAAATATGCCACGTGTATGTAAAGTAACTGGAAAGAAAACAATGGTCGGTATGAATGTATCTCACTCACACCGCCGTACGAAACGCACATTTTTGCCAAATTTGCAGAAATTGTCGTTTCACAGTGATATTTTGGGTCGCGATTTCAGCTTGCGTATTTCAACGGCTGGATTGCGCACATTGACAAAGCATGGCGGATTGGACGCTTATGTAATGTCTAAACCAATCTCTCGTTTAACAGACGAAATGGCTGTTATTAAAAAAGCCATTGACAAGAAAAACGGCAAATCCGTTAAACCTGCGAAGAAACCGGTTCATAAACCAACACGCAGCGCTCGTCTGGTTAAGAAAGTAGAAGCAAAGAAAGCAGCTGCAAAATCTAAATAAGCAGTTGCGGAACAGTTATGGCTCTGTGGCGGAACTGGTAGACGCGCTTGACTCAAAATCAAGTTCTGCAAGGAGTATCGGTTCGATTCCGATCAGAGCCACCAGAAATAAATAATTGTCCCCTTGCGGGGCAATTTTTTATTTATGTATGGATATGACGGAAGCGAACCGCGCATCAAAACACAAAAAAAAGACACCAACCGGTGTCTTTTTTTATTTTCCAGAATATTTATTTTTTGTTCTGTAAATATTCTATGATTTTTGTTGGCTGGATTATGATATTATATCCACCACGCTGATTATCTAAACGATAACCTGTTTCTCGCGCAATTTGCAAAAACTCTTTTGGCATTAAATCTGGATAAACCTGTTTTGCCAAAGCCCATGTACCAACAATATACGGCACAGCCCAAGAATTACCTCCTTTGCCCCAGTATCTGTAATAATCTGGTGCCATATTCCCCGATGTTGTACGTCCACCAGCCGGGGCCAACAAACATTTATCACCACCAGTCCAACATTCGTATCCTTCAAGTGCTTTATATGATTGTACATCATCTGGATTAGCATTCATTGTTCTATTAACTAAACCAACAAGAGCAACATCACCGTAATAATAACGTGCATCTACAGTAAGCACCAACACACCGCTCTTTTCCAGTTTATCAACAACATCTTTGAATTCGGAAAACAGATTACTGTCATGGTACCAACCACGTGATATAGATACAGCTGATATACGTTTATCTTTTGGTAAATGTTTATTCATTTCTAAAATTTTATTTAATGCAGCAATATCGTTTGATATATACAAAGCCCCATAAAGCGGTTTTTCATCATCTCGTCCATCTACAATTCCTGTTGCAAAATACGCCAATTTTGCATCTGGGGCAACACCGACTGTTTTACCACATAATAAACTTGATACAGCAGCACCATGATAATGAAGGAAAGCCCCACCAACAACTTCATAATGAACCAAACAATCTTTTATTTCCTCATGATTGATATTAAAACCATGATCAAGTATGGCAACTGTGACCCCTTTACCTGTTATTCCCTTAGCATTTAAATCACGAACACCAAGTCCTGGATTTTTACCATTTTCTAGTAATGCTTTCGGATTAAAATCGCTAGGCAATCTGTCTGCTGATGGAAAAACAGAATTGCTATCAAAATCCATATATTGGACTTTATCACCTAAACCAGATAAATCAATATTTGACATATTTATATTCAAAGCTTCAAACCAACGCTGATTTATATCACGCATTTTTTCTTCATCATTAACGTCTGGAATTACAGCTAACTCCCTTTCTTGTGGTAATATCGTTCTTGTGTCTATCTTGAACACATGGTTTGCACGTATGTTTTTATATGCTATTACACCACCAACACACACTAATACGAAAATCAGTGTATTTATCATACAATGGGTGCAACCGAAAAAATATCCTAATCCCTTTTTATTTATTGGACAAGAACGGTTGGAATTTTTTGATTTTGTTTTCATGATACGCTCTCCTCTGTCATGGGAATATTATATCATTTTATCAACTAAAATAAAATTGAATTTTATATGCGTATAGAAAACTATGCATTACGCCAAAATACTTTATCAAAAAGCGCGTTTATTTCGTTTTTCAGTGCGATATCATCAAAAAAGGCATTACGATCCGCTTCGGTTGTTTCTTGCCCTTGTGCTTCGTGATATGGCGTGTATTTTTGCACCGCAAAATTTTTTATCCCCAAGCCTGCGGACACTTTTGCAATTTCCAATAAATCTTGTTTGCTGACAAAACGTGGATCACAGGTTGTACGAACCTCTATCCCCTTGCCTGTCGAAACCCAATACTTTAATGATTCAATCATGCGGTCGTATGCAATATCCAGACCTGTTAATGCTTTGTAATGTTCACGCGTTGCCTTGAAATCAAGTCCAATCCAATCGACAATATCAGCAACTTTTTTCAATAATTCAGGATAAAATCCGTTCGTGTGCAGACCAATTGCAAAACCTAAATCATGCACACGTTTCATATATTCGATTGTCGCGTCCGCTTGCATCAATGCTTCGCCACCAGAAAAGACGACACCCTCCAATTTACCAACACGGTCTTTCAACCAATCGAAAACTTTATCTGGGTCGTATTCGCCATTTCCCAATGAAATCAGGTGTTCATTGGAACAATAAACACAATGAAACGGACACCCCACCAGAAATAATACAGCGGCCAGTTTCCCCGGAAAATCTATCGTCGTAAAGGAAACCAGACCGCCGATTTGTATTTGTTTCATATTTAACCTTAGGCAGCTTTCTTTAACAATTCACTGTGACGTGCGCCTGCTGTCAAACTGTTTGCTTCTGTAAATGTTTTTCTCTCACAAAATTCTGAATATTTACCAATGTTAAAATGTTGAACAGGTCTGATGTATCCCATAGAGCGTGAAAATACTTCGCATGGTGTTCTTTGTTGGTTATTCATTGTTTTCCTCCTTTCTTTTTTGTTTTTTTGATTGTTTTTATTGTTCGTTTTTGTTCGCTGCGATTTCTGCATCACATTTTGGACAGAATTCGTGACGACCAGGTAAATAGCCATGTTTTGGACAGATTGAAAATGTTGGTGTCAATGTCATGTATGGCACTTTGTAATTCTCGAAAATAGTCCGCACAATTTTTTCAGCTGCTTCACCCGAAGAAACAGGTTCGCCCATATACAGGTGCAACATTGTTCCGCCTGTATATTTGCGTTGCAAATCTTCCTGGTGTTCCAGTGCTACAAATGGGTCATCTGTAAAGTTCACTGGCAACTGGGTTGAATTTGTATAGTATGGCGCATCGTTTGTTCCCGCAGTAATAATATCTGGGAAATTCTTTTTGTCTGTTTTCGCGAAACGGTATGCACAACCTTCGGCTGGGGTTGCCTCCAAATTATACAGATTGCCAGTTGTTTCTTGATAATCTGCCAAATTTGTTCTGATGAAATCCATCACGTCCAGAACCAAGTTTTTACCGAATACTGTCGCAATGTTTTCTGCACCGTTTGTAAAATTCAGAACCATTTCATTTGCACCGTTCACACCGATTGTTGAAAAGTGATGATTCCAATTACCCAAATAACGTTTTGTAAATGGATACAAGCCACGTTCCATATTTTTGGAAATAATTTTACGTTTAATTTCCAAAGAATCACGTGCCAAATCCAGCAAACGTTTTAATTCACGGAATAAACCTTCGCGGTCACCCTTGTGAGTATAGCCCAAACGTGCCAAGTTGATTGTTACAACGCCAATAGAACCAGTCTTTTCAGCAGAACCAAACAGACCACCACCGCGTTTCAACAATTCACGAACATCCAAGCGCAATCTGCAGCACATAGAACGAACGTCTGTTGGATTCAAATCTGAATTCAAGAAATTTTGGAAATTTGGGATACCGTATTTAGCAGCCAAATCAAACAAAGGCTTCACATTTGGATGTTCCCATGGAAAATCGTCTGTGATGTTGTATGTTGGAATTGGGAAAGTAAATGGACGCCCCTGGGCATCACCTTCGGTCATGACTTCCAAGAAAGCTTTGTTAATCATGTCCATTTCAGGTTGCAAATCACCGTATGTGAAATCTACCTGCTTTTTACCAACAAATGGGCGCTGTTCGCGCAAATCTTTCGGGCAAGTCCAATCGAAAGTAAAGTTAATAAACGGTGTTTGTGTTCCCCAACGGCATGGCACAGAACAATTAAATACTAATGTCTGCATAGAGTTTTTAACATCTGCATAAGACATTTTATCCAAACGAACATAAGGTGCCAAATATGTATCCACAGAAGAGAATGCCTGGGCGCCTGCAAATTCGTTCTGCAAAGTCCCCAAGAAATTCACCATATGTGAAATCGCAGTCGCCATATGTTTAGCAGGTTCACATTGTAAATACCCCTTTACCCCATTGAATCCTTCGTATAATAATTCACGCAAAGACCAACCAGCACAATAGCCAGACAACCAACCCAAATCATGAATATGGAAAGCTGCGCTTTTGTGTGCTTCGGCAACTTCGCGTGGATATAAACTTAACCAATATTCAGCAGTGACACGTTCGCTGGTTCTTAAAATCAAACCACCAATTGAATAACCAATATTTGCGTTTTCTTTAACGCGCCAATCCGCTTCGGATACATAACCATCAATAACTTCAACTGCATCAATGGACGCATCACGAATTTCAGAACGTTTCTGACGATATATTATATAAGATTCAGCAGTTTTATACGCATGTGCATCCATCAAAGTCTGAACAACTATATCTTGGATTTCTTCTACATTTGGTGTTTGACCTGCAAACTTTTTATCCAAACGCTTCAATACATCTTGAGTAATTTTAACAATATCAGCATCAGACAATTCGCATGTGACTGCAACTGCTTTTTTAATAGCCTCATAAATCTTCTTGGCATCAAAAGGGACAACTTCCCCAGAACGCTTTTTGATAGATTCCAATTCGCATGTTAATGTTGATACAACCTGTATTTTTACTTCGCCTTTGTCAGCAGCCATTTTTTTATTCCTTTACCTTCTAAAATACTATATATAGTATGTGTTTTGTCTCTTAAACAACAATATACAGTATTCAGATATAATTCTCATTATAAAAAAAAAATTTTTTTTGTTTTTTTTGCTTGCATTTTTATATGCCTTGCTGGCTGGGGCTTTGGGACGTTTTTCTTAGACCCGATTCGTAGCATTTTTGGGCACCAAACACTTTTTTGTATCTATTTTTGCAAAAAATACCCGCTTAAAACGATTCGCAAACAACAAAAAATCAAAATATAGATATAAAATCATCGATTCGATACTAGATGTTGATTTTTAATACTATCTTGTTGAAAAAGGGCGATTTTATAATCCGTTCACAGATTCGGTATACTAAATCGTGATAAAAAACAAAATGGGATGATGGGACGACCCAAATAGAAAAACGATTCGTGCGAAAGCCACCATCCCATATATATTCTCTCTTCTCTGCTTTCGCGATATTCATTTTATCATAAAAAAAATATTTTGCAAAACAAGAATGCCCAAAAGGGCATCCCAATGTATGATAAAAATTATTTTTGCTGTGATTTAGCGTTCGCAAGATGGTCTGTCGCCAAAAATCCAGACAAAAGCCCAAATCAAAGCAGCGATACCAATGATTGCGTATACAAATCTTGTCAACAAGGTCATAGGACCAAACAACCAAGCAACTAAATCGAACTTGAAAAATCCGACCAAGCCCCAGTTCAATGCCCCAATCAAGGACAAAGGTTTCAAGACATAATGCATAAATGCTCCCATTTTTTTCTCCTGTGGTTAAAAATTTGTTTCAGTCATTTAAGACACAATCATTATAACCAAAAACACACCACAAGTCCGTAGGAACGATATCACACAAAAAATCCCCGAATATATCGGGGATTTTTTGTTTTATTTTGTTTCCTTAATCAATTTACCGTCTTTATAAACTCTTTCTTCTGTTATCTCCCCATCTTCAGAATAATCCCTTTCAACCCCATCTGGAACACCATATTTATGTGTCATTTCGTACAGCAATTTTCCTGGCGAACGGAAAAATTTTGTTGTTCCATGTTTTGCATCATATATAAAAAACATTTCAGATTGTAATGAACCGTCTGCAAAATATCCCCTTTCATAACCGTTTCGTAAACCTTTATCATAGTTTGTTTCGTGCTCTAAAACGCCGTCTTTTGAATAATGCTTGGTTACACCGTTTAATTGTCCATCCTTCCAAGATTCTTCATATTCTACAGTTTTTTTGTCATCATAATAAGATTTTCTGACACCATCAAGTTTACCATTAACATAACTTTCTTCACCAACCAACCCTTTATCAAAATATTCTACTTTGTTCAGCAAACCATTTTCATCATAATATTTATAAGTTGCTTTATTATCATTATATACATGCTCTTCTGTTAAACGCCCTTGGTCGTCATATTTTTTTGCATTAAGCCATTTACCGTTTTTAGTCTTCACCTTGATTGATGTTTTACCATTTTCGTGCAAAGCATAACTGTCACCACTGATACCGTTTTTGTATTCGGTAACCTCATTTAAATTGCCATTTGAACGATAATCTTTAGAAACACCATGTAATTTACCGTTTCTGAAATTTCCCTGGGACATTAGATTCCCATTCGGATAAAAATATTTGTACTTTCCAACAGCCAAACCATTTTTAACAGAAAAATCTGTTTGTTTTACACCGTCAGGGTAAAACCCAACAACATGTCCACTGACTGCATTACCCTGCATATCCATACATACAAAAACATCTGTTTTATCTTTACAAAAAACATTCATATCTTTGCAATCAAGTTCTTCGCGTTGTCCACAAAAAACATCTTGGTTCATAATATATTCAGGCTGTTTTTCACATGCACCCAATGCAATCATCAAAGATAATAATGGTAAAGTTTTTTTCATATATCTCTCTCCTTGTTATATGTTCTGAATTTTATCATATTCAGAATTAAATAAAAAGCCCAAATTTATTTGGGACTTTTCATTTTACTATTTTTCCACCATGACATTTCAATACATAGACGGGTTTATCATTTTTGTATATTGTTTCTGTGCCAGTAAAATATTCTAAATCACCGTCCACATCAAAAGTATATTTATATTCACCGTTTATATATTCTTTTGGGCCACGCACAGGTAAAATACCGTCTTGACCAACCAACATCAGCGCGGGACGCAAGGCTTTATCAACTGCTTCTTCGGTTAAACTTTTATCCAAGGTGACGCCATAATAATTCATACCCCACACAGGTGTTTCATCGTCGATATAAACAACTTCTTCGCCCATAAAATTTGTTCCGCCAAAATACGTATCATGATATGTCATTCCATTATTTTTATATTCATAATCTTTGGAACCATTTCTGGACGATTGAACTTTTTCTATATTTGCATTTGCGTAAGTTTGTTTTTTAGCTTCTATTAAAAAATCATATAATTTTTCCATACTAGTATCCCTTTGGTTTATCTGTCTTCAAAGTATAAAAAATCCTCGAACAAGTCGAGGATTTTTTTAACGACGCAATTATTATTTCTTGCGTGGGTATTTAACCGCAGCCTGGGCAGCCGCAAGACGTGCAATTGGCACGCGGAACGGACTGCAAGACACTGAATCAAATCCAACCATATGGAAGAATTCAACAGAGTCTGGATCGCCACCATGTTCACCGCAAACACCCAAGTGTATATTATCACCCTTGGTTGCGCGTGCTTTGGCAACTGCGTCTTTAATCAACAAACCAACACCCAATCTGTCCACAGATGCAAATGGGTCTGCAACATACACACCACGTGCGCGGTATTCGTCCAGGATTTTACCAGTATCATCACGTGACATACCTAATGTTGTTTGTGTTAAATCATTTGTTCCAAACTCAAAGAATTCGCAACTTTCTGCAATTTCATTTGCAAGCAGCGCAGCACGTGGCAATTCAATCATTGAACCAACAGTGTATTCAATGCTGTCACCAGTTTCTGCAAACAATGATTTAGCGGTTGCATCAATTACAGATTTAACAATGTCAACTTCTTTCTTGGAACCAACCAATGGAACTTCGATTTCTGGGAAAACGCGAACGCCCATCTTTTTGCATTCCAATGCAGCAGATAAAATTGCACGTGTTTGCATTTCACAAATTTCAGGATATGTAATCGCCAATCTGCAACCACGATGTCCCAACATTGGATTTTGTTCTTTCAATGCTTCTGCATGTGATTTCACGAATTCAACAGATTTGCCGATATGTTGTGCCAATTCTGCCATATCTGCTTCTGTATGTGGCAAGAATTCATGTAGTGGTGGGTCAATCAAACGAATTGTGACTGGCAGACCATCCATGATTTTGAACAATTCAATAAAGTCAGCCTTTTGATAAGGCAACAATTTATCCAGCGCAGCACGACGACCTGCTTCATCATCAGCCAAAATCATTTCGCGCATATCTTGGATACGACTTGGGTCAAAGAACATGTGTTCTGTACGTGCCAAACCAATACCTTCGGCACCAAAGTCACGTGCTTGTTTTGCATCTTTTGGTGTTTCTGCGTTTGCCTTGACTTTCAGAGATTTGATTTCATCAACCCATTTCATCAATGTTCCAAAATTACCGGTCAATTCTACGGATACAGTTGGAACTGCACCTTCGATAATTTGACCTTTTGCACCATCAATAGAAACCCAATCACCTTCGTGGATTGTGACGCCAGATGTTGTTTTCATTGTCTTGGATTCATAGTCAATCTTGATATCAGGCGAACCAGATACGCATGGTGTTCCCATACCACGAGCAACCACAGCAGCGTGTGATGTCATACCACCGCGTGCAGTAATTACACCCTGGGCAGCGTTCATACCTGCGATATCTTCTGGGGAAGTTTCAACGCGAATCAGCATAACTTTCTTGCCGTCTTTGTGCCATTGTTCTGCATCTTCTGCATTAAATACAGCCTGACCAACTGCGGCACCTGGGGATGCAGGCAAACCAGTCGCGATAACTTTCTTTTCTGCCTTTGGATCCAGCATAGGATGCAATAAATGATTCAATTGGTCTGCACCAACGCGCAATATTGCTTCTTCTTTGGTTAACAAACCTTCGTTCACCATTTCTACAGCCATACGAACAGCGGCAGCGGCAGTTCTTTTACCATTACGGCACTGCAACATCCACAATTTTTTATGTTCGATAGTAAATTCCATATCTTGCATATCTTTATAGTGCTGTTCCAATTTATTGCGAACATCAACCAATTCTGCGTAAACTTCTGGCATAGCCTCTTCCAAAGAAGTGCGACCAGAATCGTCTTTGGCCATAGGCTGTGGGGTTCTGATACCTGCCACAACGTCTTCACCCTGGGCATTAATCAAATATTCGCCATAAAATCTGTTTTCACCAGTTGCTGGGTCACGTGAAAAGCACACACCCGTTGCACTGTCATCACCAGAATTACCAAACACCATCGCCTGGACATTAACAGCAGTACCCCAATCACCAGGGATATTATTCAATTTACGATATGTGATAGCCTTTTTAGACATCCAAGAGCCAAACACAGCGCCAATACCTAATTTCAACTGTTCCCATGGATCTTGTGGGAAAACTTTGCCGATTTTGACACCGATTTCCTTGAATTTTTCAACCAATTCTTTCAAATCATCAGCGGTCAATTCTGTATCAACTTTATAGCCTTTATCTTCCTTCATACGTTCCAAAGTATGTTCGAACAAATCAATATCTGCGCCCAACACAACGTCTGAAAACATCATGATAAAGCGACGATAAGAATCATACGCAAAACGTTCATTATTTGCGGCTTTGGCTAATGCTTTTACAGTTTCATCGTTCAAACCCAAATTCAACACAGTATCCATCATACCTGGCATCGAAACACGTGCACCAGAACGAACAGACACCAACAATGGATTTTCGTTATCTGCAAATTTTTTACCCATAATAGATTCAATATGTGCAATACCAGCCTTGACCTGGTCCATTAAATCAGATGGATATGTTTGTTCATTTTCATAATAATATGTGCAAACTTCTGTTGTCACAGTAAACCCAGCAGGAACCGGTAAACCAACCAAGTTCATTTCTGCCAAATTAGCACCCTTTCCACCCAGCAGATTACGCATATCTGCGCGGCCTTCGGCGGCACCATTTCCAAATGTGTAAACCCATTTATTAGACATTGCTTCTCCTTTAATAAGTTTGTAAAGCGGGCGTATTTTGGAAAAATTCACATAAAAAATCAAGCATAAAATACATTTTTATAAAAACCGTTTAAAATCTATGATTTACAGAAATATTGACAAAGCTCCTAAAATAGACTAACCTTGGCGTTATAAAAAACAGGAATAAATATGTCTAAGATATTTAGTTTTCTAAAGAAACCCCTTGCCAAGAATATGTTTGTGGTTAATTACAAACGTATGTGGCCGTATGTGAAACCATATTGGTTCCGCGCATTAATGTCTGTTTTAATCGCGATACCTATTGGTTCACTGGACGCTGTGATTGCTTTGTCGTTAAAGCCTTATATGGATTTGGTTATGGTTGAAAAGACATTGGTTGCGTCTTGGTATATTCCAATTGTGATTGTTGCATTTACTTGTATCCAGGGCGGATTGACCTATGTTGCAGAATATCTGAACACTTGGGTTGGGACAAAAATCACTAACAGATTGAAATACGATTTATATGGAAAAATGCTACGCTATGATGCAGATTTTTTCAACAAACATAATTCTGGTGATGTTATTTATATGTTCAATAACAATGCAGATATGGCGTGCAGCGGTTTATTGAATAATTTAAAATCGTTTGTTGAAAAAGTATTTCGTTCCATAGCGTTGGTCGGCGTGTTATTTTATAATTCATGGCAATTAGCTTTGGTTTGTACTGTTGTGCTGTTCGGCGCATTGTTGCCAATGACAACTTTGCGACGCAAATTGAACAGTGTTTTTTCATTGAATATCGCGGCAGATTCTGCATTATTAACTATGTATAATGAAACATATGCTGGCAATCGAACAATTTCAGCATACAACCTGGAAAACTATCAACAAGAAAAATTCAAAGATGGTTTACGCAATATATTTCGTATTCGTATAAAGATGTTGCAAAAAACCAGATGGCTTACACCTGTGATGCATATAATATCATCCCTAGGGATTGGCTTATCTATATGGTTTGGTTCACATTTGGTTTTAAACGGCCAGATAACCAGTGGAAGTTTTGTTTCATTCTTGACCGCTTTGATTATGTTATATCAACCAATCAAAGGTTTAGGTAGCACATATAATTCAGTATTAATGTCTTTTTTGGCTATCGAACGCGTTTTCGGCATATTTGACACTGTACCAAGCATTAGAAACGCAGAAAAACCAAAACCGTTTAATCCAGATTTCAAGGAAATTAAATTCAAGAATTTGTATTTTGAATATAACCCTGGTGTTCCTGTATTGAAAGATATAAATTTGACAGTGAAGCGCGGTGAAACATTGGCTTTGGTTGGTAATTCTGGCGGTGGGAAAACCACAGTTGTGAATTTGTTGCCACGTTTTTATGATGCAACATCTGGCGGAATTTATGTTGATGGTGTTGATATTCGCCAAATTGATTTGTATGACTTGCGTCAAAATATTGCCGTTGTATTCCAGGATAACTTCCTGTTTTCAGGGACCATACGCGAAAACATATTGTTGGGCAACGAAAACGCAACCGAAGAAGAACTGAAAAAAGCAGTAAAAATGGCATATTTAGAAGACGTTGTGAAAGGCTTGAAAAAGGGTCTGGATACACAAATTGGCGAACGAGGTGTAATGTTGTCTGGCGGTCAGCGTCAACGCGTCGCAATCGCGCGCGCATTTCTGAAAAACGCGCCAATATTGATTTTAGACGAAGCGACATCTGCATTAGACAACAAGTCCGAAGCCGTTGTGCAAAAGGCTATTGAAAACCTGATGCAAGATAAAACAGTGTTTGTTATCGCACACAGATTATCAACAATTCGCAGTGCGACAAATATCGCTGTTATTAACGAAGGGCAAGTTGTTGAATCCGGCACACACAATGAACTATTGAAAAACGAATGTGGCGCATATAAATTGCTTTACGATATGCAATTTAAAACCAGCGAATCTGCTAAATAATAATATTTTCCCCGCCATGTGCGGGGAATTTTTTATCATAAAAAACAAATAAAAAAAGACGGTTTGGAACCGCCCGCATATTCGCATAATAAATAATTATTCGAACCAAATCGCTACTGTGTTTGCAGTATAACTGCCACTGCTTTTCACTGGCAAAGCTAAATCCTGTCTGGTCACAGTGACTGTGCCATTACTGGCACTGACATTTGTCACGACTGGCGCAGGGTTATTTGCAGAAACCCCGGTATTATCAACCGTCACAGTCGATAATTTTGCATCCCATGCGGTTTTATCGGACGCGGTGACGAATTTGTTTGTTGTTGAGGTGTCATCAACCAAATCAGCACTTAATTTATGTGAAACATCAATAACATCTTGTTTAGTCGCGACCGCCCCTTTGACATACGAAGTTGTCGCAACATTTGTGTTTGGCGTAATATCAGCCATCGCAGATGTTGCAATCAATAAACCTGTAAAGATAAAGATTATTTTCTTCATATGTTTGTCTTTGTCTGATTGGCGATTATAAATTATAACCGCCAATCATAAACTAAGATTTGTATTCAAATTTTATTCACCTGATTGGACTACAGGTGCTGTCAAAGCAACCGTATCCTGACCAGTTGATGTTTCGTCATTCCAAGTTGTATAAACAGTCAAAACTTTGCTGTTTACTTCATTGATAGCGCCAACCAAATTTCCTTGTTCTGCTGTTGTCAAATTGGACAAAGTACCAGTTAAACCAGCTGCTGTCCCTGCTGCATCATAGGCTGTTGAAGCAGTATACGCTGCGGACCCCAAACCATGAACAGCAACATCTGTTCCGTCTACTGCGATAGTACCATTTGTGGAACCTTCTGCGATATCGGATGATTGCAAAGCTGAATCAGCCAAACCCAAAGAATCCTGGACACCAGAAGCTAATTGTGTTTTTACGATGCCCGCGTCTGCAGCGATATTAGATGTTGTGATTCCAGATGCTGAGATTGCGTTATTGGAAATAGCGACACCGCTTCCTGCTGTATATGTCGTAGAACTTTTTGCGTCATCGATTGCTGTTCTGACAGCCTTTTCAGTCACCAACGCTGTATCTGATGCAGCATTGTCACCCGTTGCGGCACCAACCGTTGTTTTAACTGTTTCAGAAATATTCGCTGGTGTACCAGCATTATTCTTCAACTGCGCTTGTTTTGTGCCAATATCTGTATTTATTTCTCCAATAGCTGTATTTACTGCACTTGCCATGGCATTGTATGCACCTTTGACATACGATGTTGTTGCAACGTGGTCATTTGCCGTCACTGTACCAGCATTGCTGATGTCGCTGACTGTTGCGTGTGCCATCGTTGGTAAACCAACCAAGACAGCAACCAAAGATACGCCTAGTTTTTTCATTTTTTCCTTCCTTTGTTTGTCTTCCAAACTGCCCCATGGCAGATTCTTTCTCACGCGTATATTATATCATATAAACGCAAAGAAAATTTTGCCCACAAAATACATTTTTTATTTTTTTCACTTGACTTTTATAAAAAACGTGTTTTTTCAATACTTTTTAAGACTTGTGTAACAAACAAATTTGTTAAAAAAAGACCATCATTCGATGGCCTTGTTCAATATTTTAATTACCACTATTGACCACTGGTCAACACAGAATCACTCCAAGTAGTAGCCATCGGCAATTCTGTCAAAGCACCATTTTTATAAACATACACATTACCCGCATTAGCGCCAGTGGTATTATTTAACCCTGCAACACTGATTGTATTACCACTTACTGCTATACCTGTACCGGCACTTACCGCACCAGTTTGCAATGACAAAACGTCTGATTCCAAAGACTCAATACGGCCTGTCAAACCCGTTCCACTGGTTGTTTCACTGCTTGCAGTTCCAACCGCACTCTGTAAACCCGAAATATTATCAGCGTTCGTTCCTATTTGTGTGACCAATCCAGATGTAATACCAGAATTAACTGCATTTAACTGTTGTGCCGACAAAGCATTTTGTTTGCCTGCAACCTGATTTTGCAAAGTTTCGATATCACCCAATATACCGCTGCCCGGGTTAACACCATCTGATGTGGCGCCAATCAATTGTTGCAACGAACCATTTGTTCCTGCCGCTGATTCCAAATTTTCGATTCGGCCAATCAAACCGGTCCCTGTATTCTCCCCATTACTTGCTGTTCCGATTGCGTTTTCAGCATCTTTTGCAACTTGATACACAGCCCTTAGCCCTGAATCAACATACCCCTTGGTTGTCAAGGAATTTTCGTCCACAACAGCCATCGCAGATACCCCCGTTGTCAAAGCCGTCACAATCAGCCCCACACATAACACTTTCTTCATCTAATTTTCTCCTTTGTCGTTTTTATCGATTTTATTCAAAAACCAAACCTTGTGTTTCCCAATCTTTCGCCAAATGTTCACCGGCACCAAGCGCGTCTTCCACCCTTGAAACCCTACCCCACAGAGTAGACAACGAAGTACTTAATGCCGAAGCCGCATTTGATACCGTATTCAAATCCGTTGTAGTGACATAGTCTGCTTCTTCTAACTCTGACTTGGTCACATAGTTTTTGTCATCTATCTCTTGCTTGGTGTAATAATCACCACTTTCAGCCTTGGTTTCTATTTTACCTTCCAACACCTCAACACGACCTGTTAACTCTTCTACAGTTTCAGCAGCAGCCGGATTAACTGTCGAACCAGATACAGGTTTTATTATGCCTGCATTTTGTCCTGCATTATGCAAATATTTACCCACAGACAAACGCGATGTATCAGAAACCCCAGAACTGGATATCGTTTTCACAGCAGGCACCGTCTTGACAGATGTCAAACGATTTACACGATTCGACGATGTCCGTGCAACCGCATCAGTAGCCTTGCTCGCTGACACACCAGATTTCGCAGATACAGCGTTATTCACCCCCAAATAAGCGTTTGTTCCACCCAAACGTTTAACAGACGGCGCAGCAACTGCGTCTGATAAAAATCCCAGACACAATGCACCCCCCACAAACGCAAAACGAACAAAATTCCTATTCATTTCCGTGTTTTTCAGATTCTGTTTTACCGTTTTTATATCTTTCGCGTGATATTATACCACATTTTTCGTGTTGTAAAAAATAAAAACTGAAAAAAATTTGTTTTTGTTGGACTTCTGTTCTTTGCACAACCAAAAAATATCATTTTTATTTCTTTCATTTTTTTGATATCATCTTTTGTGATAGCAAGGGTATAAAAAATGACAAATAAAAAGCAAAACTACTTTCTGAACGCCAAAGGAAAAATCAAATCTTTAGCAAATCTGACAACACTATCTGACAACGCAACGCAATTGGTTGATTGGTTGAAAAATAACAAGAAAAAATCAGAATTGGCGGTTTTGTTAATGTCTGTATTGATGTTTTTAACAATGTGTAAAAACGCAGACCACGATATCGCAACTGAAAACGAGAACAACATCCCAACCCCACCAATTAAAATTGAAAATGCAGTTGCAGAAGAAACAAAAAATGAAATTAAACAAGAACATAAAAACATTTTAAGCAAAACCTATAAATTGGACGACGAAAATTTTATACCTATGTTCATAGAAGAAAATTGGTTTGATATTGTGGCTGGGTTGATTGAACTAGAAACTTGGCGTGGCAACACTGTGACAAAACACCATCGTGAAAATCGGCTCACTTGGTTATTGGGGCTAACATGGGTTTATGAAAAAAATAGCAAAGGACAATACGATCAGTCAGAATGCACCAAAAAAACTGCACACCTGATTGATAAAATGTCAGCTCAAGAAAAGTGGAATCAAATAAAAATACATATCGCTTATCAGGGGGAGTGTTTACGCAGAATAAAAAACAGTTTGTTGAGCAACGGTTATAAAACTATGTCAGCACAACAATTACTGGGCTTGTTGTTTGCGGGCTATCAAATGCCCTCTGTTGGTCCCCAAATCATAGAACAACTGGTTGATAAAAACACAGAACAAGAAATCGCTGATGCATTTTTAGTATACCCCCATAAAAGCACCTCTTTCAGGGAAGGAACCTACAAACGCCGTTGGTGGTGCGCCATGTATTATTTAGGTAAAATTAATACAGATTTAATCATGAATATGAAACGCCAAGGTTTCTCTGATGTTGACTATGAAACACTGATTGATGTAAATGATATAACGCAAGAGTATAGTTGCAAGCTGGACAATAAAACAATCGATTCTGCAATAAACACGATGAATACTTGTAAAGTACGCAAAGAAAATACAGTAAAACAATTCATGCTGGAAGACCCTGTATTAAAGCAATTATACAACAACCGTTATAATCAAAAAAATCTGACAATGAATAAATATATTAATTCGCCAGATGCTGGTCGCTAGGATTATTTATCCAAAGATTTAACATTAGTCAAATAATCATGCACATAGTCGAATATTGTATTTAGCGCGACACCGTAATATCCACGTCTATCTAGCGATTTATTTATATTGCTAAACCCAAATCTTATATCACACCAATACACTTCTTCCCAATCTATCACCGCAACAATATTGAAATCTTTATCCATTAAAAAATTTGTTGCTAAATCAGTATGCATCCACCCACGTAACAATTCTGGTTTTTCATTTGTATCAGGTTTCAAATCTTGCAATTCAACTGGATTTGATTGTGCAATCGTCCATATAAAGTTCGCCAGTTGAGTCGCGATTTTTTTGCGATTTATTTCACTTATATCATCGGGGATAAAATCTGTAATTTGCTTGCCAGATACATAGTCATACTTACGAACAGTCAAGCCGTTCCAATTTATTATTTCAATCGACGGAATATATATCGGTGAAATTTTTCTGAACGCATCAACAAAGCGTTTTTCCATCATCGCAGTATGTTCTGTAAGCTTTCTGTCACACTTGGAAAAAGGGAACTTGAACGCATATTTTTTATCTAGAATTATCACGACATTTTTCCAACCGCGACCATACGCAGTCTTTATTTTGCACTTTTTGCCATTTGCATAATTTTGTTTTACAAATTGTATATATCGCTTAATTTCAGGGTGCAACAGACGAATACAGATTTTATTGAAAAAATTCTGTAATATCTTTGTCCAAGTATTTAATTTTCTGAACAGTTTTTTCATTATTGTATTTCCTTTAATTTTCGCTATCATACGACTATATTCTTGAAATATCAACAATCTTTTACCAAAGGATTTAACATGAGCGAACCAGTAAAATGGTCTTTTGATAATGACAAATTATTTGACTTGGTAGTGGCGGGCAACAAGCGTGGAACCTGCTGTTTGTATTATGATGAAAAGTCGCTGTCTAAAGTTGGCGAAATAAATATAATTTACAATTCCAAAAACGAACAAGTAAAAATCAAAATCACAAACGTACGTAAATGTCGTTTTTGCGACATAGACGAAAACTGGGCAAAAACCGAGGGCGAAGGTGATTTATCTTTGGAATATTGGAAAACTGTTCACGAACAATTTTTCAGAAATATAAAACCTGACTTCGCCCCAACCGACATACTGGAATTAAATGAATTTGTGAAAATCGATTAAAAAAACACCGCCGTTTTGGCGGTGTTCGTGATTATTATTGACGTTCTAGTTGCGCAACCAATTTTGCCAGATCTTTAGCCCGAACGCCCAAAGATTCTGCGTCATCTTTTGCTTTTTTGTATTTTGCGTCATCGGAATTATGACCGTATACTTTCCCTTTGACTCGCGATGCATCATAATCTTTGGCATTATTACCGTAATCAGAAATAAGATTCTGTTGTCTTGCAATAATATCATCTCTGGTCTCAATAGCTTTTTTCTGAGTTTCTATTGTTGATTTGTTTATTGCTATTGTTTTTTCCAAAAGCATCAATCGTTTTTCCAATTCTTCTATCTTTTCTAATTTATCTTGTTCATATCTTTGAATATAATCTGTCGGAACATTATTTAAATCATCTCTTATTTTTTTAAAAAAAGCGGTTGTTGTTTCTGAAAAAGCAGTTGGAATATATACCCCGTCAATCAGCTCTTTAAACATCGTTGCAACCTCTATTCCTTGGTCGCACAAAGACTCAACTCTATCTTTCCAACGATAATAACCAGCTTTATCAGAAGGATCTTTTTTTAACAAAGAGTCCAATTCTGCTTTAGTTTTCGCGATGCAATCACGTGCCATTGGGATATATTTTTTCCTAACTTCATCATCTGATACTAGTGGGTTAATGACTCTTTCTGCTAATAAAACAGTATATAAGTCTGTTGCCGTTGCGTTTTTATTTCTTGCTATTAATTCTGCTACTTTCATATCGCGTTCTTTATCCCAGGCTGACGTGTAAACTCCATCAGGATAAATACGAAAAGCTCTGTGCAAAAATCTGTATAATAGGTCTTCCCCAAGCAATTCTTTAATTATTTTTAGTTTGCTGAACACCGTACTTTCGCTTAATTTGTCTTCAAAAAACAACGAAAGATACAAATTAATTACTTGCTGAATACTCTTATCTTCAGACTTCCATTGAATTAAGACGTTGTACAGGCTTATGTCTCCTTCTTGCTCAAATTTTTCATGATCAGTCAACCCCTTGTCACCAGATATTTGTTTCCAATGTGCAATACGTGCTCTTAAATCTTTTTCTAATTTTTCTACTTTTTCTCTATTTTTTTTTCGAGATCTTTCGGAACCCGCTTCCATCAATGATCTCAAAATTGCCCTCGCATCTTTGTGAAACTCTAAATTCATCAAATCTTGCCACAATTTATCAAATGTTTTTGTTTGCTTTGTTTCCGTCATTATACTATCTCCTTTTTTGATTGTGTTTATTCGGAATTTTTCCGACCTGTCAATACAATAATATACCAAAAAAAAAAAAGTCAAGTAGTTTTGGCAAGTTTTTATACAACAAACGCAACAAAGGCGTTTTGCCAATCAAAAATGGTTTGACAATTTGACGTCCAACATATAAACTATGCGAAAGAGTTTTGGATGGTTGGCAGAGCGGTCGAATGCGACGGTCTTGAAAACCGCTGACGGGGTAACTCGTCCGGGGGTTCGAATCCCTCACCATCCGCCATAAATACAAACGCGCCCGATGGGCGTGTTTTTATTTATCACGTATGGTTGGATTCGAACACACGACAAGGGGGTTCGACCCGTAGCAAAAAGGCGGGGTAACGCCGGTTCGCCATCGGCGAATTTTGCAAGGGAGTGAAGCGAAGCGAAGCAATCCCTCACCATCCGCTTTCGTTCTTATTGTGTTTCGCGTTTGCGGATAATAGTATAGGGTTTCAGGAGGATAGAATATGAAACCAATAAAAACATTATTATTCGCTTTGCCAACTGTTGTTTGTGGCTATGCCAATGCAGAAACCAAACCATCAAATATTCTGGTTGCTTATTTTTCGCTGACAGGAAAAACTGAAACTGTTGCCAAGGCAATCGCAGAAGCATCAAACGGACAACTATATCGCATAGAAGTTGCGAAAAGTTATCCTGAAAACACCAAAGAACGTCGCAAAGTGTTAGAACAAGAAATAGAAGAAAACTATTTGCCACCACTTAAAGCGACAGACATAAACCCTGAAAAATATGATATTATATTTTTGGGCTCGCCAGTATGGGGAAACCATATATCACAACCTGTAAAAAGTTTTTTGGCTAAATACAACTTGGCTGGGAAACATGTAATTCCGTTTGTGACACACAGCGGTGGTGGTCGTGGTAAATCTTTCCAAGATGTCGCATCACTTTGCACAAACTGTGTTGTTGATATGGACGGCTGGTCTAATTGGGGTAGTGGCACAGGACGCAGACTGACAAAATGGGTCCAAGCACAAATTGAAAATCTGAAATAAAAAATGTCCCGTTTATGTCCAGAACCACGGTTTGATTTTTTCGCATATTTGTGGTATAATTCTGTGCGTTAAAGAGGCTGGACATGTATCAAAACATATACGAATTGAAAAACGACGAGAATAAAAAAACTATCGAAACAATCATAAAAATTCTTACAAAATTGCACGACCCAGAAACTGGTTTTTGGGGTCTGATGAATACCGTGAGCAGAAAATTAAACAAACAAGAACAAGATAAACTTATCGATATATTTGCAGAAAAACGAAAAACCAAAGAAACAAAAGAAGAAAAAGTTAAAGCAGCCAAAGCAGACATTAAGAATCTTTCATACATGTATATATTAAATAAAATATATGAAAACAGGGACAAGATTATCGAATTGAAACAAATACAAGATATTCGGGAACAACAAAAACAACTGAATCAATTTTATGATGAACAACGCGCACAAATTGCAGATGGACTGGCAAAAAAACTGATTAATATTGCAAATGGCGGTGTCGATAAAGATTTAGAAAATATGAAAGATTTCTTGAAAAATCTGGATTCGTATAAATTTGGTCTGACAGGTGAAGAAATTCATAATTACCACTTTATTTGTTCTTGTGGTACCGCTGCAGAAGCATTTAAATATGAAAACTCGCTTTTGAATAACGATGAAAAACTGGCAGATATAAAATTTATAAACAGCACACGATGGGACAAATTTCATGACGGGCTTTCCGGGCATACTTTACCATGTATAAAACTTGCTGATGGTGAATACTATGCGATTGATCCACAGATACCTGATAACGAACCAAAATTCATTTTATCAAAATTAGAGGTTGGTAATAATATATATCACTTGTTGCCCAGCATGACAGGTACCCCATATATGATTACAAATATAAGCGATACAAATTATCGTAATTGGGAGATATTCATAGAAGAAGCAAGTCGAGTTTCTTCTGATCGTGCGATTGATTTTTTGGCTAAACCAGAAGTTATTTTTGGTATTGGTGATAAACAATTATATGTACAAGAACAACAAGGCATCATAAGCCATGCACAAGTAGAAGATGCACGTCAAAATCCAGATACCATTCGCAAAATTGGTGAACAAGAAATATTGAAATATTTATCACAAGACAAGGTAAATAAAATATGGAAAACCAATAAAGACGATTTGATAAAAAATTGGAAATTGACGGTCGCAACCAAAAAAATCAAAGATACAATTTCCAGAAAAGAAATAAAACAACAATCCATTGGTTTGTTTAACAAATTGAAGAACGTGCTGGCTTCTAGTTTTTCTAAAAATGATGATTAACTTGTAAATTGAATTGTTGACTTTGCGAATAAATATAATACAATGATAATCATGAGAACAAAATTGAATTTTTATTCTTTCACTTGGTGGCTGTAGTCACAGCCAGTATTTTTCATATCTATTTTTTTATTTAATACAAATTTCGTTTTATTTTTAACCAAGGGATAAATCTATGAAAAACGATATAAAAGTCATGCTTACCGGCGTGCGACCAAGTGGAAATTTGACCTTAGGAAACTATTTGGGTGCGATTAAAAACTTTGTGACACGCCAAGGGCACTATAAAAGTTATATTTTTGCAGCGGATTTACACGCGATTACTTCGCCACGCAATCCAAAAGAATTGCAAGAGGCGGTTAATGACTGTATTGCCATGTATTTGGCATGCGGTATTGACCCGGAACAAACCATTGTATTCCGTCAAAGCGATGTTCTGGAGCATGGGGTTATGGGCTTCATAATGACGTTTCAAACACATATGGGCGAACTGTCACGAATGACCCAGTTCAAACTGAAATCACAATCAATGGGTAAAAATGGTATTGATACAGGGCTGTTTGTTTATCCACCTCTGATGTCTGCTGATATCTTGCTGTATAATACAGACATAGTCCCCGTTGGATTGGACCAACAACAGCACGTGGAATTGACACGTGATTTGGCACAACGGTTTAACAATCGTTATGGCGACACATTAAACGAACCAGATGTTTATATTGCACCAGTCGGGAACAAAATTCTAAATCTGCAAAATCCATCTGAAAAAATGAGTAAATCTGATGGTCAAAACATGGGAACAATTTTCCTGATGGACGATTTGAATCTGGTTCGTAAAAAGATAATGTCTGCAATCACAGACAGCGAGGCAGTTGTGCGTTTTGATGAAGAACATAAACCAGGTGTATCAAATCTGATAAGCATATTATCTGCTACAACCGGTGAAAGTATTTCTGATATAGAAAAACGATTTGCTGGTCGTGGTTATGGTGATTTCAAACGCGAAGTTGCAGATAATGTTTGTAATTTGATTGAATGTATTCAGACAAATTATAAGCAATTTAAGAATCCAGAATTATTGAACAAGATTCTTGATGCTGGTGCTGAAAAAGCTCGCGTTGTTGCATCAGAAACATTGAACCGTGCAAAAATAGCATTGGGATTAAAATAACCGCAATTTTACATAAATAATAAAACTACAAAAAATGTCCCGTTTGGGACATTTTTTATTTTCTATGATTATTTTTTTCTTTTATATAATCTGAATATAATTTAGACCACTGCATTAAATCATAATACTTACCATTCATAAATACTGCCTGTCTGGAAATACCATCTAAAATTAGTCCTGTTTTTTCAGCTAATTCAGCAGAATCTTTATTATCAACAAAATTCACACGCATAATTTTATTAACTTTCAATTTATTAAATGCAACATCTTCTATGACACGATAAGATTCTGATGCAAAACCTTGGCCACGCGCAACAGACACCAACCATACAGAATTCAATTTTAATATATTCGCTTCTTTATAAAAAGATATTTTCCGCACACCTATGAATTGATTATTATGAAATATATAAAACGTGCAAGCATCATTTTTTTCGCTTTCTGCATGATACTGCATCATCTTTAATGTATCCGCAACTGATTTGGGCAATATCTTAGGCGCTTTCATCAAAGGTTCGTATTTATAATCGTCTGGATTTTCGTTTTTTAATGCCGCATATATTATTTTTGCGTTTTCTATATTTGGTATTAAATGCCTTAATTCCAGTCTGTCTGTGCGTAAAGTTTTTGTGAAGTGTTTTATCATGCTATAACTGCCCTTTATGTTTTTTGATTGCCAACACAAAAACAACCAATCCGATGATAACCATTATGCCGGACAATAACTGTCCCATTGTTAACCCCCACGAAGTTAAAAAACCAATTTGGGCATCTGGCTGTCGAAATTGTTCACAGAATATTCTGAACGCACCGTAAAACACACAGAGCAAGCCACTGATTGCGCCAGGATATCTGCGTAAATTTGTTTTTTTATACAATACGAACAATATTATAAATAAAACCAAACCTTCCAAGACTGCTTCGTACAGGGGGCTTGGGTGGCGCGGAAATTCTGGCCCACCACGAAATATCACACCAAGCGGTGAATTTGTTGGACGCCCCATAACTTCCATATTTATAAAGTTGGCTATGCGTCCAAGTCCCAAACCGATTGGGGCTGCAACTGCCAACAAATCAAGAACACGCAAAGAATTGCGTATAACAGAATGGTCTGAAAATCTCTGCTTGCGCACAAATAATAATGTCGCGATTATCACGCCCAGCAAGCCACCATGAAAGCTCATTCCACCATGCCAAATTGCAAATATTTCCAACGGATTATGTATAAAAAACGGCAGATTATAAAACAAGACATACCCCAATCGTCCGCCTAAAATTATACCGAATACCAAGAAAGTCATTAAATCGTCCAATTGCTTTTTGGTTAAATAGATTTCGGAATCATCTTTGCGGGTTAAAACTTTTAACAACCAAAAGCCCAATACAAATCCCAAAACATAAGCCAGCGCATACCAACGCACAGGTACACCAAATACTGAAAATGCAACTGGTGAAATTGGGTCCAGAACAATAGCCATTATAAAACATCCTTTCTTTAATATTACTGAAATACTTTATTAAATTGCGAATTTTTTCAACCAAAAAATAAATAACAGAATATTACCCCACCTCCCGTCCTTCGGACATACCCCCCAAGGGGAGAATAAAAAGTTCCCCACCCATGGCGGGGTGGATTGTGACGCAGTCACAAGACGGGGCGGGTATTCTGGTGTATTCGTTCAACCGAACGTCTGGCACAATACTTTGTTTTATTTCCAAGCATTCGTATTCTCTTACCACCTCGCCCTACGGGCACTCCTCCAATGGAGGAGAACTTGATCTCATCGAAAACGAAAGATGACATGTGCGTTTGGTCTTGAATTATTAAATGCTTTGTATTATATTCACTTTAAGCAAAAAGGAGAAATATATGGTTGCAAAAAAATCTGTTTCTAAAATTGGTGGCATAGAATTATATTTGAAACGTATATTCGGCTTGATGACTGGCGCTGTTGGAATTACTGCTTTGACCACTTTTGTTATGATGATATCTGGCGCATGGGCAGGTTTGATTCATAACGGAGGATTGTCTGCAGCATATTATATTATTGCGTTCGGGGGACTCGGTCTATCCATTTGGGCCCAGGTGCGCGCGTTTTCTATGAAACCAGCAACCGCGAAAATATTGCTATTTTTATATTCAGTTTTAATGGGCATTGTTATTACGCCTATGATTTTGGTATCCAGCCCTATTTCGATTTTATTGGCTATTATTTTGGCCGCGGTTATGTTCGGCTGTATGACTTTGTTTGGATATAAAACAGTCAAAGATTTATCTTTCTTGGGCGTGTTTTTATTTATGGGCATGATTGGTTTAATCTTGGTCGGCGTGGTTTCTTTGTTCATACCATTGGGCGCAACATTTAACACTATCGTGTGTCTGATTGGTGTATTAGTGTTTGCTTTGTTTGCGGCATACGACATGCAGACATTGAAAAACGCATATTATCAGATTGGTGATGGCGAACAGAAAAATCAACTGGCTGTATTGGGCGCATTGCACATGTACATTTCGTTCATTGCATTGTTCGAATACATATTGGGCCTGCTGAACAGCAGAAATTAAACAAAAACACAAATGAAACAATCCCACTTCGCCAAGGCTTCGTGGGACAAGAAAAAAAGGAAAACAAAATGGCATATAAAATTGATAAAGATAAATGTGTTGGTTGTAAAACTTGTATGGGCGTATGCCCTGCGATGGCGGTAAGCATTGATATAGACGGCAAATGTGTTATCGACAAAGACAAATGTATGGGCTGTGGCACATGCGCAGCAGTCTGTCCAATGTCTGCAATAAAACCTGATTTATAAGTTGAAATTGGATAAAAACGTTATAAAATATCTGCGGTTGAAAATCTAACAAGGGTAAGTAAAAATGCCGGCAAAAACGATAAATGATGTAATTGCGCTTTGTAAAAGACGCGGGTTTATTTTCACAGGTTCCGAAATTTACGGTGGACTTGGTGGTGCGTACGACTATGGTCCATACGGTGTTGAAATGATGAAAAACATCAGAAACGCCTGGTGGAACACGATGATTTATTCCAGAAATGATATCGAAGGGTTGGACGCTTCTGTGATAACAAATCGTTTAATGTGGAAATATTCTGGACACGAAGGCAGTTTTTCAGACCCATTGGTTGAATGCAAAAAATGTGGCGCCCGTATGCGTCAGGATAAAATGAGAGACCCAACAAAATGCGATAATTGTGGCAGTACTGAAATAACTGAACCACGCGCATATCAATTGATGATGGGGCTGTCTATTGGTGCAACAAATGATGGTGAGATAAATGCTTATTTGCGTCCTGAAACTGCGACAACAACATATGTAAACTTCAAGAATGTTTTGGATGCAAAACCACATAAATTGCCGTTTGGTATTGCCCAGATTGGTAAATCTTTCCGTAACGAAATTTCACCACGTGGTTTTGTATTTCGTATGCGCGAATTCGAACAGGCTGAAATGCAATACTTTGTGAACCCAAGCGAAGATGAAAAATATTTTGAATATTGGAAAAAGTTGCGTATGGATTGGTGGGTAAATGTTATGGGGATACCTGCAAACAAATTGCGTTTTCAACCACATGAAAAATTGGCCCATTATGCCAAGGCTGCAGGCGATATTGAATACGATTTCCCAGATGCTGGGTTTGATGAGGTTGAAGGTATTCACAACCGCCAAGACTTTGATTTAGGTTCACATACTAAATCACAAAACGAATTCAAGTTGTCTGCAAAGGTGATGGAAAATAAAGATTCTACGACCAAGTTGTCTTATTCAGATGCCCAGACTGGCGAAAACTTTGTTCCATATGTTATTGAAACAGCAATGGGAACAAATCGTGCTATGTTGGTTGCTATGTTGGAAGCATACGAAGATGAAGATTTAGGTGACGGTAAGACACGCACTGTGTTGAAACTGAAACCTTGGTTGTCACCAGTCAAGGCGGCTGTAATCCCACTGGTTCGTAATGTCCCTGAAATCGTAGATTTATCAAACAAGATTGTTGATGATTTACGGAAATTGGGTATTGGCAGAATTGAATTAGAAAATTCTGGGAATATCGGAAAGAACTATCGTCGTCATGACGAAATTGGAACGCCTGTGTGTATAACAATTGACCACCAGACTTTGGAAGATGGTACTGTGACACTGCGTCATCGTGATTCAATGGAACAAGAAAGAATAAAGTCTGATGATGTTGTAAAACGCGTTCTAGAAATTATTAGTTAAAAATAAAAAAGGTTATAAATGTCAGATATAAATATAATTTTAACGAATATGCCAAACAGTGTTGATGAACCAACATCGTTGAAGCTTGGCACAATATCAGAGCAAGATGAAAAAGAATTTTTGGCACGTTTGACTGGATATACACCAAAAGAAAATGATGAAAATAGTTATACATGCGGTTTTTATGTACATTACGCATCAAATACCATTCGTGTTGCACCATGTAATAAAACCAGGAAATGGGAACCGTTAAAACAAATAAATAAAGCTAACGAATTGGTTATAGAAATGATTCCATTATCTAGATTCAAGTGTGGTGTGTTTTCCAATTATGATTGCCCAAATTGTTTACGCAAGGGTAATTGTGCATCACCGTTTATTAAAAAATATATTGGAAGTTTTTTGTTTCCAAACAAATATCCAAAACAAAAATAAAAAACGCCGTTTGGCGTTTTTATTTTTAACTATTTCCCTTGGTTATTTGAATAAAACATTTGAACAAGCATTTGTGCTAAACGTTGATTGTTTGCGTTAAATTCAGCCTTGTTATCATTTTGTTTTGGTTGGTATCTATTATAAAATTCATTGAACTGTCTGAGTGCTGACTTAAATTCCATATCTGCACCATCTGCCCAACGTTTACCAACAAGTTCATTACCATAACAACGTTTTATGAATACATCGTTTGAATGTTCGTTTTTCATTATGTTTTCAGAAACAATTTTGCGATATTCTGAATTTAATTTTTTCAAGTGTTCGTTCATTGGATTGTCGCGCTTTGTCTTTATTTGAACAAAAGTATCCATTTGTTCCAGTGCTTTTTGCTCTGCATGGCCACGCGTCCCACCACGATAATATATTGCAGAAGCCAAATAAAGCCACATACGCTTGAAATTGCGGTCCAGTTCCTTTAAATCTTTTTCTGGGATATTGAAATTTGCTTTGTTTTCCATGGTATGCTCCTTTGGTTTTTCGCCTCTGCACCCCACCTGTGTTATTATATAATTGTTCGCTGACATATTTCAAGACACATGTCAAGATAATTTATCTTTTGACTTATTTCTTATTCTATATAACAATGTGGCTGTTATACCACAAAGCGTACTATTGCCAATAATGGGTGGTATGGGTATAGCGCCAATCTTGCCAAGAATGGGGGTTGGTTATTTCATCAAAATCCCCCGTCGCCAATGCTTTGGGGGACAAACACAAAGGAGTATTAGATGAAAAAAACTTTGAAAGGTTTGATTGCTGTCACAGCATCTGTTATATCAACTGGTGCGATGGCGTCAAATATGGAAAATCCTCTTTATATGCCTATGGAAGGGGAATTCTACACAAAAACAGGCGCAGCAATTATGTACAAAAAGACTGATCATACTGCTGCATTAATTGACAAAGGCGCAGACGGGAAAGATGAATTTCCAGTATGGCGTTTCACAGAAGATTTGGGTTATGGTATCACAGATCGTCTGGACATTCATGGTCGTTTGGGCTATACCAAAGACGGTGATATCAACCGCAAAGGTATGCATCGTGGCCGTTTGGGCATGACATTCCGCGCATTAACACAAGACGACCCATTTATTTGGGATCTGTATGTTGATGGGTATTTGTCTGGTGTCACACCAATGAAAGGTTCTTATACACCAACTGGTTTTAATTATAAGAACTATTCCAATGGTCGTTGGGGTGTAATTACCGGAACAAAATTCGGTAAAAGATGGGCTGATTTCACATTGGCTGGCCATGTTGAATATTTGCAAACCTTTGGAAACCATAATAACAAAATTAAAATCGAACATCCTGGATTATTGGGTCAAGGTTTCGAAAACGAAATCAGTGTTGATCTGAAATCTACAAGTGAATGGACCGCAGGTATCGATGCTTTCTATCAAATCGATATGGATTGGTCATGTGGCTTTGGATTTGAATTCATTGAACACGCTGATAATGGCGTAAAGGGTATTCATACCAATATGCCAAATCTTACCACAATGGGGACAGCTATTGCAAACGGCTTGGTCACAACATTGGCTGACATGAACGATGGTTGGGATGAATATATATTGAAGGCGAATTTGGCTTATCAAATGAATGATTCTATTCAGTGGACTTTGTTCGGCGAATACACATTTGATGATTCTCATGCTCAATCACAAAATGGAACAGATGCTAAAATTGAATTGGGTGTTCGTTTGAACGCAAGATTCTAAAGCATCTGAAACATAAAAATAAACTTATATTGGACAATTTGCACACCGTTTTGGTGTGCAATTTTATTTTATTATAAAAAATATGTTTTTTACGCTTTTTTTAGGGTCCATTTTATGATATAATATCAGCGAAAGGGAATCTGAAGAAAGATGAGAAAAGCCAAGTTTCTTGGGGTTTTAGCGGGAATAATATCATCAATGCCATTGGTGGCTGATGCCGCTTATCCTGTATATAATCCGACGCAAATGGCGCGTCAGGGATATGTAATAAACCCACAATATGCAAATCAACAATATAATATGGTTCAGCCTAATTTACAGATTATGACTGCCCAACGCACAAATGTTATGCCAAATCAGTTGGCTGCTGCATCTGCGGTAAATGGTCGTCCAATGTTGAATAATGTCGCGGTTCAACCAAATCGTATCACTGGTTCTTTGCCACGCGTTGGTTCTTCGGCAACGAATGCTGGGCGTCAATATTATCAATCTTCTGATTACGACAGATTGGCGGACAGCGGTTTATATATGGGGTTATCCGCGGGATACAGCACAATGGTCGGCGGGGCTATGCATGCTGATTATGCTGGTGCCCAGGGTGCATTTTTGGCACCTGGATCTTTCCGCGATTCAGATATTCAACACGATACTGTGATACCGCTACAAATTTCTGTGGGTGCCGCGATAAACAGCGATGTTCGTGTAGACTTTTCGTTTCTACGCTATTCGGGTTCATCGTATGCAGATAATGTTCAGACGGCAGATGGTGGCGGTGGATTTACAAATGCAACCGTCAGCGGTGGTGCAATTACATCAAATGCAACTATGTTGAATGTGTATTACAATATTGATTCGTTTACTGGATATATGGCGGGCGGTTCTTTGCGTCCATATATTGGCGCAGGTATCGGTCTATCCTTGAACACAATTGGCGATTATGTTGTTTTCGATGGCTCTTTTTATCCAGAGGTGTCAGAGGAGGAATTACCTTTGGTTAATCCTGGCGATACAACAGCATTTTCTGATATTTACGCATATCACAATGGTGGCACAATGGAACAACTTGCTTTCAACCTGGAAGCTGGCGTCACTACAGATATGAACGACGGATTGAAAATTGATTTCTTTGTCCGCTATGCTAATTTGGGAAAGGTTAAAACATCTGGCTCGGTCGTTGTATCACAAACAGAATGGTTAAGTGATGGTGCTGGTGGCGAATATGAATCCCCAGATGATGTGATTATGCATTTCACAAACTGGACAGAAAGTGGCAGATTATCTAATCTGGATGTCGGCGTCAGATTAAGATTGGAATTCTAGTGTAATCTTTCATCCAAAAGGAACAGATTATGACAGACAAGTTGTGCAAAATATCTTTATTTTCCGCTGTTTTGGCAAGCATTGCTGGCATGCCGTCTGCATCAGTTGCTGGTCTGCGGGTAAAAACCACACATGCTGGTGCCCATAATCAAGCTATGGCGATTCAGCAACAGTATATCGCAGAACAAAATATACCTGTGGTGCAAACTGCCAGCGCTACAGAAACATTACCAGTTGAAGTTGAAGATAAAGAATTGGCCGAAGATATTAAAAATAATAAATCAGATTCTGTGACAATGGCTGATTTAGATCGCTGTTCAATGGTTGATATCCGCGGTGTTTTCAAGTGGGGTATCCCTGAATCTGGTATGCGCCAAACAACACAACCACAATGCATGGCGGTCGTCGATTTGAAGGACGCAAATTCTGGCAAAGTATTGGCAACAACAACTGTGGCAGCTGGGGATGCGATAAAATGCAATATTGATATGTTCCCGGAAAGCGGTTATCAGCCCGCACTGAGTGATGTTATATTACCCGCAGATAACCCACCAACTGAAAAAGATGTCGAAAAGGCATTAAACAAAGAACAAAAACAAAATGCAGGTTTCAAGATTGCAGCTGCTGCGATTATCGGCGGATTGGCTGGAAATGCTTTGGCACCAAAGGCGTCCGGGGATTCAAAATTATTAGGGACCAGCAAAACACAGTTGGCGGATACTGCGATTGGCGCATTGGCTGCGGGTGGAATTATGGCGGCCAGCAGTTATTCTGGCAAGGTCGCGGGCGAAACAATTAAATCAACAGCTGTGAATGCTACCGCGGGTATGTTAGTCGGTAATATGGGCGCTGGTATGTCTGATACCAACAGCGTTCTGGCAACAACGAAGTGCAAAGTCAAAAACGACGCTGGTAAAGAAGTTGAAAAAGACTGTGTTATCGGACATTGGTATAAATTGGGTAAGGCTATCGGAAGCAACGGAACCAAATATTATGCCACTGCAAATGGGGCTGTGGTATATAGATGTCCGAAAGACACAAACAACACAACTTGCACAATTCATGACAAACCACTACAAAATATTAGTTTTGCGAATAATAAGGATACCAACAGTGGTGGTGCTATAGCGCTATCTTCTGCAAAAGCGGGTGAAATCGCTCAACACTCAAAGCCTTTTGTGTTAGAAAACTCACAAATGACAGAACTGCAAATAGCAAGTACTGACTCAGTAACAATATACTATTTGATAGCATCCGCGCAAGAATCGGAAAATGCCAGAATGGCTTATGCTGTATTCGATAATTTACAATCCAAAGCCTTTGGTTATAAAGTATCAGACTTTGACAACAAATTGAAAAACAATAACCCGGAATATTATGAACGTTATAACAATACAGATTCTGCCGGGAACAAGCTGACAGCAAAAGAAAATGAATTCGTATTCAAACCATCTGCACGCAGTTCCGAAGATGGCAGTATAATCGATTTATCAAATGAAGCGCGCGCGAAAGCGACTATGATTGGGGCTGCTGCGGGTGGCGCACTTGGCGGATTTGTCGGGTACCAAGGCGCACAAAATGAAATTTCTGAACGCTGGGTGACAGCGATGACAGAATATACTGATTCTTTGTCTAATTTTTACTGTGCAACTGGTGGTCGTTTCTTGTCCTACTATAACGGATATGCAGAAGTTCCTTCTATGCGCAATTCAAACGAACAAGATTAGCCCGCTGTTCATCAATATATTATCAGGAATTTACATCGTGTTCCGATAATGAATTCTGCCCCTGTGGGGAAGTGTCTCGCTGTAGCGAAGCGAAAGCGGTTGAAACAAAACACAAAGTGTTTTGTCATGCTGAGCGAAGCGTGAGCATCCAGGTTAATAAAACCTTTCAGCGCAAAGCGCTGATACAAATTAAGTAGTCGGCTTTGCCGAAAACTTTGACTTACCTGGATTGTCACGCAGACTGTCGTCTGCTCACAATGACACAGCCCTTTGGGTTGCCCCCCCGCCATGGGTGGGGAATTTTTGATTCTCATATAATAGAAAAGCAAAAACCAACTTTTTATTTGTGTTTGTATGCTAAAACAAACAGAACCATTTTATCACGATATCGTTCTGGGATTTTTGACATTGGTATTATCAAAGAATTATTTTGACCTGCAGACATCTTTGGTAATTCTTCCCCGTTCTTGGCATTTATAATCTTGTCTAAAACCACAGAAACCTTTTCATTTATGTTTGGCAAAATGAATTTTATTTCGTCCCCTGCCCTGATTTCATTACGCAATTCAAATATTATATTATTCGCATCAACATTGGTTATAACACCAGCAGCCTGATAATCAGATACAGAATGTGTAGAATCATAATCGTGTGCATCTGGTGTCACAGGACCATCAAAAAACGCAGTTGTATAGCCACGCGATTCCAAGACATTTAAATCGTCCATAAATGGCGCTGGGTCAAAATTATCTGGATCACGCGCATAAGCGTCCAGCGCATTTCGATAAGCACGCGTCACAGAACCAACATAGTATTCGCTGCGATTGCGCCCTTCGATTTTTAATGTATCTGGGCGCGCTTCGATAACTTCTTTCAAACGTGGCATCAAACACAAATCTTTGGCGTTCATGATATATGCGCCACGTTCATCTTCATCAATCGGCATTTCAATACCGCTTTCTTTTTCGCGCAAAATCACATCGTATTTCCAGCGACACAATTGCGCGCACGCGCCACGATTAGATGGACGACCAGTTATAAAATTAGAAAGCAAACACCGCCCAGAATAAGACATACACATTGCGCCATGAATAAAAATTTCAAGTCCCATATCTGGACACTGTTCGCGTATAGATTTGAATTCGCTGTGTGACACTTCGCGCGCAAGGACACATTGTACTGCGCCTGCATTTTGCCAGAATTTTACAGTCGATGCAGAACAAATGTTCGCCTGGGTCGATATATGGATTGGTATATTTGGATGATTTTCACGAACCCACATAACAACGCCCGCATCAGAAACAATCAAAGCATCTGGATTCAGGTAATTTATTATCTCTGACACACGTGGCATATTTTCGTAATCACGATCATGCGCAAATAAATTGAAAGCCAGATATACTTTCTTGCCATGGGCATGCGCCAAGTCTATACCCTGTTTAACCTCTTCCACTGTGATTTTAGCACGCGCACGCATTGAAAACCCCGGCAAGCCGGCATAAATAGCGTCTGCACCGTATAAAATTGCGGTTTTGAATGCGTCCAGTGTGCCTGCTGGTGCCAATAATTCAGGTATTTTGACCATATTTTATTCCTGTTTTTTGCTTTTTCTTTATATTTTTCATCTGTTTTTGATAAAAGCAAGTATTTTATAATTTTTTACTTGAATTTTTTCTGAAATACATATATTATATGGCTTGCATTGCCGGTTTAGCTCAGCTGGTAGAGCATCTGATTTGTAATCAGAGGGTCGTTGGTTCAAGTCCGACAACCGGCACCATAGATTTTAGTAAAAACCGCCAAATCGGCGGATTTTTTATTAAAGGAATTTTAACATGTTTTATCGTTCCGCTTTCGTTGTATCCTAAGGAACAATAAACAAAAAGGAAATACAATGAAAAACAAAGCAGTTAAAATCGGTATAGTTGCATCATTATTACCACATTTGTTTTGCTGTGTTTTGCCAATTGTTTTGTCTGTGGTCGGCTTGTTTGCGCCTGAGATTTCACATACAACATTTATCCCTGAAAACGCGGAACCATGGTTATTTGTGTTTTCCGGATTGATGATGCTGTTATCATGGATTTTGGTTTGGCGCGAATGTCCATGCAACGAATGCGGCGAAAAAAATATGCATAAAAAACAGAAAATCATCTTATGCATAATAACAATCTTGTTCGTGCTAAGCGTGATATTACACATACTATCACATAGTCATTAAAAGTTATTATTCAGAATAAGAATAATAGCATCTGTCATCTTGGCTAAATAATTCAAACGTCCCCTTACCGTCTGAACCACTCACTATATAACAATCTGCAATTGTGTTAAAGTTTTTCCAATAATTATCTACAACCGTTGTGGTTTCGCTAGTACTTTCATCCGTTTTGTCGTGTGTGTGTTTGGACGTATCGACCCCTGTGATACCATCATTTGGGCATTTCTTACATGTAATCGCCGACTTTATACATGTTTCGTATATTTTTGTTCTAAGGGACGTTAGTTCTGTTATTTGGGTAGAACAGTTTTCGTTGTTTTTCCAGGGTACTAAGTTATTATAGAATAAAATTTTGCTTTCTGTATTTGAAAAGGTTGTTTTATAATTTTCTTTATCATTTTCTTCCAAATGAAGAAGATAATGCATATTCGTATAATTATCACCATTCCAACACTTACCGTCGGGGTCTATACTTTGTATCAGCCCAAGTATCATATTTAAATCTAAATCTATATCACCGCACTTTGCAACATAATAACCTTTGGAACAACGTGTGTTCAGCGGCAGAAAACCAACAGGAAGTATATATGATCCATTTATTCCCGACCAGAATGAAGCCGAAAAATCGTCCGCAAAACACGGATTTGCGATCGTGCAAGCAATTAAAGTAATAAAAAATTTATTGTGTGAAAACATTACAATCCCCATGACCATATTTTATATTTTTTTATTTTTGCTGGCAAGGGAAAAAAGTTTTGTACTATGAACAATCTTGGTTCCCCGTATGGGGCGGGGAATTTTTAGTTCTCCTCCTTTGGAGGAGTGCCCGCAAGGGCGAGGTGGTAAGAGAATACAAACACTCGGAAATCAAGATAATAACTAAAACATTGCGCCAGACGTTCATAAAAACAAACACACCAGAATACCCGCCCCACCCTGCGGGTCCCCCCCCGCCTGGGGCGGGGAACCTGTTATGTCACGATAGCAAGCCGGGGCGGGTTGAAATAATAATGTTGAATAAATCCGGTTTTCAACATAAAATATAAACTATGTACGGTTATAATAAACAACTTAAAAATCTGGCGCGCGCCAATCGTAATGCGGGTAATCTGGCTGAGGTATTGCTGTGGCACGAATTACAAAGTTGTAAGTTAGGGGTAAGATTCACAAGGCAAAGACCCATAGGGAATTATATCGCTGATTTTTATTGTCGTGAAAAGAAATTGGTTATAGAAATAGACGGCTGGTCACATGATAATAAATACGAATATGATAAAGCACGTGATGAATATATGAAATCTTTGGGGATTCATGTAATAAGAATATCAGATAAAGACGTAAGAAAAGATATGGAAAATGTGCTGAAATGGATAAAATATAATATCGATAACGTATAAAAATAATCCAACCCTCCCCGTCTTGCTATCGCAATCCACCCCGCCCCAGGCGGGGAACTTTGCTATCGGAACATTACTGGTTCCCCGCCCATGGCGGGGGGCAACCCAAATGGCTGTGTCATTGTGAGCAGACGACAGTCTGCGTGACAATCCAGGTAAGTCAAAGTTTTCGGCAAAGCCGACTACTTAATTTGTATCAGCGCTTTGCGCTGAAAGGTTTTATTAACCTGGATGCTCACGCTTCGCTCAGCATGACAAAACACTTTGTGTTTTGTTTCAACCCCCTTCGTCCGTATTTGCTAATGCAAACCCGTCCACTTCCCCATTGGGGCAGAATTGTTATTGTGTCCCGAGAATAAAAATTCCCCTCGTAAAAAGAAGAAAACAAATAGCATTTGACAAACATAGTATATTGTATTATAATAAAAATATCAAGGAAACCCAATAACACAGGAGTGTAAAATGGTAAATATCAAACAAGCCACCGATAAATTGAAAAAAATCGTTGCAGGTGCAACATTGGTGACCAGTATTGCAATGGGAACCGGCTGTGACACGCCACAAAGAATGCCCCAGGTTCCAACCGAAGATATTGTTAACGATGACGATAAAAACATTATTAGTGACCAAGATAACAACAATATCACCGATGACACGGACGGTAAACCATCAGAAAATAATGATGATAAACCAGTTGAACACAATGATAATGATAACAATCCAATTGAAAACGAAGATACAGATACCCCAGTCACAGATAATGATAACCCGGTGAACGATAACGATATAATTGATAATAATGATAATGACGGCGAACCAACAGAAATAACCGACAACGACACACCATCAGATAAATGTGCACCAGAAGCTATTATTATCAAATCCGAAGAAATGGCGGACTTTTCACAAGAAGAAATTCAGGGGGCTATAAATAATCAACACAACATGAATAGGTCGCTATGTTATGGTTCTTTTACCGAAAAAATAGAAAAAATTGACACAAATGGAAATCTGTGTATAAAAGATGAATGCGATATCGGACCAAACGATATCGCCATGGCGGGGGATAGGGTATGGATTGATAACTTGCCGTTTCTGGTCAGGGAACCAAACTCAATCGGTCTTCCCCCACCAGGTGATATCGTATATTATGGAAAGGTTGAAAAATTAAACAAAGGCAGTCCGACAGATTTTACAATAAACGGCAGATTTATGACAGTTTATGCCAAAGGCATTCCGACAGTCAGCTGTTTTACCCCAAACAATGTTGTTGACAATGCGTCAACAATCACCATGACCCCAACAACCGTTGGTGACAAAGGATGTTATGCAGATGGACAGTTAATTTCGCCATCTGATATTATCGCAGCAAAAAACATACAAACGAAAATAACCGCTAGTAAATTTGGAGAGGCATGTAAAAAGGTTTCAAATTCCACCTATAACCCATCAAAAGACACGTGTCGCACAACCATAACCGAATTCGCATGGTTGGAAAACGTGGTTCCATATCTGTATAACCAATCGGGGTTAAAATGGTATAATGACGAATTGCCAAATACAAAAATTGAATACGATTTGGATAATAATGTTTTCCGTATGTATTTTTCTGCCAGCAGTCAATTGATTTGGGTTGTTGAATTGCCAAATGCAAAAAGATGTTTGGACGAATGTTATGGTATTGATGGGTGTGAAGTTTCAATCAAACCATCCCCAGATATTTCCAACGGTTGCAAGGTCAAAGAACCCGAAAATGCATCTTTGACACGTCCAAATGTTAAAAACAAAAAACAAAATTTGCCTTTGACAAATCAGAAAAAGCAAGCACGCGTTATCAATATGCCAAAAGCAAAAAGACCAAACTTGGCCACTTTGCGCGTTGCAAAACTGGCACGTCGTTATACACGATAAAGAAAGTTCCCCTCTATGGAGGGGTGGCACGAAGTGCCAGGGTGGTTTCTTGATTTCCAAGTATTTGTATTCTCTTACCACCTCGCCCTTATGAGCACTCCTCCAGAGGAGGAGAACTTTAAGGAACATAGCAACTTCCCCGCCGAATGGCGGGGATTTGCATTGTGCAACTTATAGTACCTCTATTGCCTTGCACTTTACAGAAGTATTGATTTTTATAGTCGGATTTTGATATTGGTACTGTAGAAACATGTTCTCGTTCTCAACAATTTGTGTTGTTTCAAATTGATGTTTCTTATTGTCCGGAGCCAAAAAAATATCTGTTGGGCACACACATGTATTGTCTTGTTCATACAATTTAATGCCTGGATAAAACTGTAGTTGATTTGAGCTATTATTTTTGTAAACAATTTTAACTAGCTTATCGACAGGAAAGGTGGTGTCCACCATGCCAGCATAGGTCAGGTTATCCACAGTTAGCGCATATCCGCATTGGTCGGAGCTGGTCAGCCCGAGATTGCCCGATACCCAATCTGCCATTGTTGATAATGATATTGTCGTGTTATCACTTGGGTAATAACCTGTCACAGACATACATGTTGATATATCACTACGACACGCATTTATCGCTGTCTTTGACGCAGTAGAACCAACATCACTTTCATCAAAGTTATTTGTTCCAAGGCATGAATATACATCGTTCCAGCATGTTTCTGCATAATCTGATAATATTTCGTCCTGCTTTAACTTTATCTTGGTCAATGCCAATGATAAATACTGACGAATAACTTCGTTATTTGGTTCATATTTTTTATTCTTGTTAAATGTATAATTCTGACATTGCTTCAATACATTTGCGCACATGCCGTATGTTTTGTTTTCATCTTTGTCATCAACATACCCAACACGACGCAGTAAATATGTCGCTATATCACTGGTGTCTTTAGTCGGTTCATTATATATTTTTTTCCAACTGTCCGTTTTTTCAGTGATATACTTGTTAAGATTTTCGATTTCACCCTTACCCCATGCGTTTAATATCCCATCGTCTGATCCATAATTCCATACCGAATACAAACCATACATACCTTGGCTGGTCCAGTCATTCAGCGCATTTTGTAAATCTGTATCTGTATTACCCGTAGTAGACACAGAACTTCGATTCACAGATGAACCACCTGCAACGCCAGGGACACCACCCTTTACGATTTCGCCGTTTGCAAGATATTTACCAGTTGGATCCAAACATAATTCATAATCGTCGCCACAGACATATTCATCCTGCATACATTCGTCCAATGCTGCAACGCAGCCACGCAAATCATACGCATTCTTTTGTTGCGCCAACATTAAACGCGCCTGTTGCAAAATGTTTTGTGCATTACGAACATTGTTGCGCATTTCGGCATTAGCCTCATTCAAACTGCGTTCGTATTCAATACATTGTTTATCAATCACTAAATCATAGGAATTTGTTATGGTCTTGGAATCAATTCCTTGGGCAACACAAGAATTTAATACAGATGTCTTACAACGTTGTGTCGCGGTATTATACAATGATGTTCCACGCTGGTTAGAAACAGTGCTA
>Ga0265301_10000301_pt1 | contig 76348 bp, 107 predicted proteins | sample AusTroGonzalo_MG_2_FD_193488 | JGI IMG/M metagenome (GOLD analysis project Ga0265301, IMG submission 193488) | Bovine rumen microbial communities from tropical cattle in Woodstock, Queensland, Australia - Gonzalo_04 | ecosystem: Host-associated > Mammals > Digestive system > Stomach > Rumen ... | reverse complement strand
CGAAAATAGACCTTACCTGTTCGTACCAATGGGCTACACGTTTCAGGTAGACTTCTTTGTTATTTTCGGCACACGTACACCAAATCATTAAACCGGGCATTTTCACCTCACACGATGGGTTTGAATAAGGCGGCTAACGCTATGATAGTAGTAATCAGCCAACCGAGTATAACAGCCACTTTACCTGCGGCTGTATGGTTTGTGGAATCTTTGACTTCGATTGCTACGACCCTCTTGGTAAGCTCCTCAACCTCTTTCAGAAGACCGGGTTTGCCGTTACCATGAAGAGCTAAGTAATCGTTTTGGACCTTGGCACTCATGTTTGATACCTTACTCTGAATGTCAAGCAAAATGTCCATGATTTTTTGCTCTGTTTGTGTCATTTTGCCTTCCCCTTCCTTTTAGCTCTGCAAATAGCACATTCACAAGGAGATGTCCATGCAGACCAACCGAAAAGCTGACACACGTTTGCAAATTTACGCGCCTGATGCATAACGATATAACGCCGTGGGTCCAATAAGCAGTACCGATACTTTGCAATCTTATATCCGTTTGCCTTGAAGCGGTCATTTGAAGCTGTAAACGTAGCCATCTTTCCGTCTGATTTATGCCACTCAACATCGTGAATCATGGCAACAGGACCGAGTGTTGGGTGCAGATAAGAGATAACAGCACGTAACCATTCAGGGAAACTGTCAGAACCGATTCCGTTGTAAATCTTCTTCAAGTCCTCAATGGAATAACGTTTCAGCTTATTCGCACCATCAAGACCAGCCTCAACAGCCATCCGTCTCAGTTGTTTGACTTCGCTATATGTCATCTCTTTACCTCCTCATCAATCCGCAAACAGGTCGTTCCAAGTAAGACCGAGACGACTACCATCAGCAGTCAGCTCGATTATCTTTTGTCTGGCAACGTCAATCACTTCGTCAGGCACACTCTTACCTTTTGCCCAAGCAATCAGGTCAGTGGAAAGTTTGGTACGAGCCGCTTCTTTGAACTCGGCAACTGTGATATGCAGACCAAGTTCCGTCATCTGAGCTTCAAGTGTTTCAAGGTATGTTTCGATACCATCCTTAAATGCCTCAACTGGTGTAGGCTGTCCGTCATCATTGATTACACCGCCAAGAGACTGAAAGATAAACTCAGTCACCGGAGAAACAGTATCACCATTGGAGAGTTTCAGCTTCTTTGGAAGTTCGGTGTAGGTAACGCCTTCAAATGTATAAGTTTTCATGTCATATCCTCCTTATGTGGAAAATTTATAGAAACGATTGTCAATGTGTTGGATGCAAGCTCTGAACTTTGTTGCGTCAGGTTTTGCTTCGATGAAATCCTTTAGTTGCTGAATTAAAACGGATGAAGAAGTAAAGAGGACACGAAGCTCACCGTCTTTTTCAAATTGGAGTGTCAGACATTCGCGTTTCGGTTTCGGTACGTCAGGTTCTTCGCTCTTCCTGTCCTCCTTAACATCCTCGAAATCAATGACTTCTACCTGCTCCTCTTCATCTTCTTTCTTCGCTTTCTTACGTTTATTGTCCTGAAATTTGGATTCCGTAAATGTCCAGCCAGTGAAAACAAGAGGCAAGTTCACAATTTCACTTATCTTTGTTTTACGCCCTTCAAGAACCGTTCTATTTGGAGCAAAATCAGCAATACAAGGAATATCTTCTAACCGCATAGCGCAACCTGTAAATCGTTAAATTGTTCAATCTTACAACCGATATGTCTAACCCAGAAATTCTCACCGGATTTTACACGCTTGAAGTAACCCCATTGAGAGGACAGACTTCTTGCACGATGATGAGTTGGGTGGAGGTGGAATTTACGAGCATTACGTCTGACGTGTTTTTCGATTCTACGCCTGACAATCACTCGTTTTCTTTGCACAACGTAGCCCATCAAATCAATACCAAAACGCTCGATTGGAAATATCTGCTCCGACTTCTTGATTGTCAGATGCAATTCAGCGGCTTTGGCGTGAATCATATCTTTCAATCCGTGAAGCCTGTCTTTGGAATCGCAGAACGCCACAATATCATCATTGTATCTGTAATAATCAAAGTGGTTGTCTTTCACCATCCTGTCCAATGTACTGAGGTAGAAATTGGCAAAGATAGGAGAAAGCAGATTACCGATGGGCAACCCTACTTTGAGTGGGCAGTTATCAATAATGTTGTAAAGTAGAGCCAATGCGCGTTTGTCTTTGATTTTACGAGCCAAAGCCTTCTTCAGCAACTCATGGTCGATAGAGGCGTAGAACTGCTTCATGTCAAGTTTATACACGAAAATTGGTCTGTCTCCGTAGCTCTTTATCTTCCTGAACATTCTACGGATTCCCTTGTGCATTGATTTTCCGGGAATACCTGCATAAGTATCGTCAATCAGGCTTTTATTCAGCAGATAGCCAAGCGTCATTCCGATTGCACACTGAACAACAAGGCTACCAAAGTTTGAAGAATACCAAATCTCGCGCATTTTGCCACACTCAGGTCGGAACATGTGCTTATAGTGACCCATAGTCCACGTCTGAGCTTTAAGCCGGAAACATAAGGACAGGAGATTAAGCACCAAGTTCTTTTCAAACCTGATTACTCTTCTCATGTGTCTCTTATCGCTGTTTGCTTTCAGCTTCTTATACGCAAGGTACATAACACGGTAAGAAGTAAGTAATGGGAAAATGTCGTGAATACGTTTCATATGAACACCTCAGTCTGCATTTTTAACCGAGAGCTTTCAGCTTTATCATACGATAATTTACTAACTCCTATTCGGTCCATTATGCCACCTACTGTCCGGTGATGGGAATATACTGTGTCATTTCTACTTCTCTTAGAGTTGTAGAGAAATGCAGAGAGCCGCGCCCCAATGTTGTCGTTCGCATTACCGACAGCGTTATTCACGTTCACGTAACCGAGACCGTCGTTGGAGTTGTTATTCGCGTTACCGCCACGGATGCCAGCACGAGGAAAGCCTACCACAATATACCCCACCTTAGTACATTTTATACTAAGATTAAAAACTATGCAAATGAGCCGGGCGAGGATGGGGGCTATCGTTACGGTCGGCATAAAGCCTCCCTGCCACTTACCGCCCCTCGTCCTCGTGTCCGTCTCTACGTTCATCGTTCACTCGTTTTCGTTTTAGTTACCGTTTACCGTTCCCTTCTCCGCATTGGTGTTATGCAGAGAGCCGCGCCCCAATGGTGACGCCCGCATAACCGACAGCGGTATTCACGTCCACGTAACCGAGACCGTCGCGGGAGTAGCTAAGCGCGTAACCGCCACGGAAGCCAGCACGAGGACTTGCAGTTGTAGAATTATAGAAATAATCCTGCATTACATTTGTACCTGTACTGGTGGGCAAGAAGGTCTCCATGTTCCACGTAGTGACCCAGTTTGAAGTCGCGGGCCATGCGAAGCTAACCCAATCAATAGCGGCATTACCTTCAGAAGCGGCACGAGAAGTACCAGCCTCACTAATGGGAACCTTGAGAAGTTCTTTGTAGCGGTTCGTACTTGTTGTGCGGAAGTAACCAATGTTATCACCAGTGCAAATCGGGAGGAGACCAGCGAGGTTCTGCCAAATGCTACCCCACGGATTCTCAACGAAGTATTTGCAAGCTGTAACACGGTTGGCGTAAGCCGCACCTGCATTGACACTGGAAATCGTAAGGGTGGATTCAGTTGTGCAAGCAGAATCCGTATAAAGTTTGGTGGAAGTGGTTGGCATACCGTCAGAGGCTTTGGTGTAAACATAAGCCCAATTCGGGTTTGCACCGCTTCTCCAACGATTGCAAGTAATGCTACGCTTTCCAGTTGTCTGGTCAGTAACAACGGTGCAACCAGCCGCATCAGAGTTCCACTGAGTAGTAACACCACCCTCAGTAGTCTTAATCCAGCTACCGTTCCACATAGCTTCCATGTCAGCATCACGGCTGTCTGCGTAAGTGGAACCACCGTAGAAGTTTTCGGTTTCATTGGTATAACCACAAGCACGAGGGTAGAAGCTACCCCAAGATGTAGTGCTTGCCCAGCCGAAACCGAGAGAACCCTTAGTGGTGTCCTGTGTATGAACAGTGAGCTTCTGGCACACAAACAGATGGAAAAGCCACTCATAATGCAGTTCGTTACAAACAGAACCACCATTGGCAATAGCACGATTCAGGAAACTGTCAGCAGTATCAGCATCACTACCGACAGGACCAAGTTTAAGGCTGACGGTAGGATAGATGTAGGCTGTACTCTTGGAGCTGATAGAACGTAGCTTCTTTGTTCCATTGTCAGTAATGGTAGAAGCCTGATAGTAGCCCATGTACTGAGGACGAACGGTAGCACCATCCGGGGAAACCTTGAACGAATCGTGAACAACCGCAACATGTTCAACGTTATTGCTGTCCGTGAATGTGAAGGGGTAACGAGACATGAGGATGCAGTTACGCGGTGTGGTATCGTTCTGAGGAGTAAGCTGGATGCTCAGGAAGTAGCTGGGCATGAACTCCGTCATAACATCACCGTCAGTACCGTCAAGAACAGCATCACCGCCGTCAAGTTTCTTGTTCAGGTTCTCAGGATTCAGGTAATAGTTGATATGGCGAGTAGAAAGGTTGTCCATAACGCAAACACGACGCTCATGGCAAGCCATCTTGGAGGCGTCAAGCGCATCAACCTTACTAATAACGTTATTGGAAAGCACAATCGGAATATAGTTCGCGGTAGCCTGAGTAAGACCCTGAGCATAACCGTAAACGTAATTGGCGGCTTCGGTAGTGCCGTCTTTCTTGATTGTGCCGTATGTGCGTGGGTCAAGATGTTTTTCAGCACCGTCACCGTCAATAATCGTAACGTTAGCACCAACCTTAACACCATCCATAAGTCCGATAGGTTCAGCACTTGTGGCATCAGTGAAATCAAGAACGGCGTTGGCAAGAGCAAGCGAACCAGTGCCGGAGATATTCATTGGCTTCACAGTACATTCAACCATCGAGAATGTGGCATTGATTGTCATATCCCCTTCAACGGTAGTAACATCCTGACCGTTACCGACAAACATCTTATTGATGGTGATAACAGCTTCATCCGTTTCAAGCAGGTGTCCGTTCAGAGAAGCATCAACGGAGATATATTCTTTGGCGTCAGTGGTCATGCCGTAGTAAATGGAGCCGTTAGCTGTACCTGTGGCAGTGCGAACAACATAACCTGCAACATGGTCTTCGATGCTGATGAGGCACAGACCGTTATGGAAACGGATTGTGCAGTTATTCACAGAGTTCGGTTCAAGAGCGTCAACAAGAACAACATTGGTGTCTGTCTGAATGTAACCAGTATCAGTCACGTAGATTTCAGCATGACCTTCCATACCGAACTGACCGGAAGGAATGGTCTCGGTAAACAGCTTCTTCGCGCCAGTAGTAGCCTGAATCTTGTAAGCGTAACCAGCCTGAAGCGTAACGGAAGAACCAGTCACATTCACAACATCACGATACCGAGGAACACTGATTGTAGAACCGGAAGTAAGTGTAATGTCGAAACCGGGTGTGAGGGAATTTTGTTTGGTGTTGATTTCAGTATTCAGACCTTCCGCAACCTGACTGACCGCATAAGGAGTGATAGCCTTGACCTCGGAACTCATATCACTGGAAGAGGCATTATTGACAAGAGCAACAATACCTTTATCTGCTGTGCTGGCGTCCTTAACAGAAATCACACCATCAGCCGCGTCAATGTTAGTACCGATTTTAACCACGCCCTTCTGAGAAGCAGAGGCATTTGCAATCTGAGCCTTTCCAGTCGAAGAGTTGATGCTGAGACCAACCGTACTGTTATCAAGAACAGCCTCAGCATAATTTCTAACTGCGGTAAGGGTTGTGGCGTATTTGCTTGCGGAATCCGTACTCCAATAAGACCCCGGAGGCAGGTTGTTTGCATCAAAAGCAATCAGCAGGGTAACAAGACCCTTCTGACCCTGTGTCGCGTCATTTACAGAGATAACACCAGCAGAACTTACATTGATGTTAGTGCCGATTTTAACAGCACCACGAACAGAGGCACTTGCAGTAACAACACTAATAAGACCTGTTGCGTCAATACTAATGCCAGTGTCAGTCGAAGTACCAGTCTTAACCACACCAAGCGAGGAAGATGTAGCCTTGGCAACAGAAATAGTACCGCTGGCATTAGTGATGTTATCGCCAATCTTCACAACACCAAAAACGTTACTCGCGGCAACAGGAACAGAGATAGTGCCATTCGTTACGGTGATGTTGTTGCCAATCTGAACAACACCCTTGGAGGAAGTTGTAGCATCAAGACCGCCAATGGTAGTGCCGGACAGATACAGACCAGTGCCGTCCTCAACACTGATACCTGCGTCATACAGGTCGTTTTCAGACCAAGCAGAACCATCGTAAGTAAGGGTAATGAATCTCTTGGAATCAGCGTTGTAATACAGTGCGCCATTTGCAGGGGTGTAACTGGAAACGGTAGAACCAGTAGCACTCAGAACGTAAATGAGACCGGTGCTTGTGTTGAAATACTTGTCATACGGCTGGTTGGATGCCGGAGCCGAAGTACCAACAGAAAGCAGGGTATCAACACCAGAGCCGGAGAACTTGATAGAACCCTTGTAAAGAGCCTGTTCGTCCGTAATGAAATAGAGGGTTGTGTCGAGTTTGGTAGCGATACTGTCAAACTGTGCGCGAGTACCGTACCAGAAAGAAACAGGGGAACCAGTAGCCATAATAAAAGCTCCTTATTTTAATATATGTTATCAGTTTCCAGTTTGCCAAATAGGTTCAGTTGCATAAGCTCTTGCCTGATACCACTTGTTTTGAAAATCACTGAGTTCGAGGTCCGCTTCATCCTTTATTGTGCTGATGATTGCCACAAAGTAAGTATTAGCGTTGGGTTCCTCAAGAACATCGTCCATACTCTGTGGGTCATCATCTACACTGTAACGGACAATACTGCGTTTCGGGATTGGAAGAGGACCCGAATGTGCAGAAGGAATCGCACCAACCTGACCGAGATTGAAAACCATGAAATTATCGTCAGGTTGTGGTGTACTGTGCCAATTTGTCGCATCAGCCGTTTGTGCGTAGCTGAGTGTGAATGGCTGAGTGAAATAAGCCGCGAGTGCCTGTGAAAGAACCTCAGTAGGCGGTATCACATATTCAGTGGGCATTTCCTCAAGAATGGTGTTATACGGAATAACAGGAATCCATACAAGAGGTGTAGTCGTTGCAACCTCAAGGTCTTTCTGACGCAGACTGAGGTAACAGTTTTTCAGTTCAGATGGCGGTGTCCTTCCAGATGGTTGAAATTCCTGTTCAAGACGTTCAGTACCGGAATAAATACGAATGGAGACCTGACCAAGAAGCGGGTCTGCATTACCACCGTCAATCCAGTCTCCGGCAATATTCACCATGTTGGATTCGGATGGTTGGGTTGGGTCGAATACGGTAGCCGAAGCAACAGATTTAATCATCACTGGCGTTTCGGTTGTAAAGTCATTATCAACCAGAAGCTCCAACGAAAGATTAGTAATGGGGTAGGGGGTAAGAACAACACCACCCTCGTCCGTTATCTGCCTGTCATAGAACTGAAAGCACAGGACAGACCAAGATGCACGTTCAATACGCACGTAATCAGCCTGTCGATTCACAAACTGCCCTGTCTGTGTAATCTGACTTCGTGTGTTTATATCAATGTTGACTAATGTTTTCTGCATTTCGTCCTCCTGTTGGTATCTAAATATACTTTGGAAAACTTAAAAGTCAAATGTATCTGCAACATAATTATAGTTTATTTCAGGAAATTTACGCCGTACTGGAAACTATGCCATTACTTGTCGCATAACCGTCGAATTTAACAAGACACGGAACACCACCAGTATAGTAAACAACAGCACCACTGCTTACAGGTAAGAATGTAGTATAACCACCACCGCCACCCTTATACATACCGATTGCATTGTTGTCGATGTGTATAAACTCACAAGCACCAGCTAATGTAGTACCGAAACAAGTAAAACGAATCCAACCTGCGTTACCCATTGTATAAGTAACACCCTCATACATTGAAGTGCCGTATGGAGAAGTATCAGCAAGGTTCATGTAATTCGGGAACATCATTCCACCACTGCTGTAAGGTGTGGGGGGTGTAGGAGGTGTTGGCGTACTGCCGCTATACACAGTAAGATTCAGCGGACCAGTACCTTCATTATAACCAGCCTGTGTTGAAATAGCGGCTGTACTTGTGTTTGTACTCGACAGTTTTGAAACACCCTGCCGTCTGTATTTTATGTCACCGAACTGATACTGACGAAGCGTACCATCAACGTTTTTGGCAAGTCTGATGTATATAATGTTTTGAGTATCAGTATAATACGTCTCAGAAGCCGCCAAGTATTCAGTTGTAATGCTTGTCATTGTGGTAAAGTTGACTTTTAACCACATAACCTGACCTGAACCTAACGCTGTATAAACACCCTCAGCCGGAGCAGTAGAGAACACCGAAGTCTGGTCAATCATAATACGCCCGGAATTTGCCTGTACGTACATTGTGGTTGGTGTGGTTTCGTCATAATGGTCTACGTGAACAGCAAACGGACCATCATAATTCAGGCTGATTTGTTCGTCATCAATAGCAATACCCTCACCTGCCTCATACGCTGGTAAGTCTTCTTCTTGAGGAATACCGCCACCACCGAAGTTGTCCATAGTGGCTTCAACATCAGACAGGCGTGTAACTATATCCTCAATGACGCGCTTAACGTCCTTGAAGAACTGACTTACAGATTGGTACTTGTCTCTAAGTGCGCTCATTCAAAGTCAACCTTATCTTTGTAGTTGTAGTTCCAGTAATCACCACAAAGAGCCTGAATGTTCATTGTGATTTGCGTCCATTCGTGACCCTTGGTGTCAATAATCCGCTGAACAGACATACCAGTGCGTTTGAAGCTGGTAAGTGGGTATTGGCTATGATTCCTTGCGGCTTTTTCGTAAGGCATCATAAAGTATTTGTTGAAGTTGGAGCTGGAATCTTTACCAATCAACTCGGCTTCCTTACAGATTTGCTTGATTGCTTTCAGGAAGTAATCATCCCAATTCTTCTTAATGTTGGATTGAAGGTTGCCACGATAGTTCATGGTGACTGTGCAATCCATGTAAGGTATCTTCCTGTTGAGCCATCTCTGCGGAAGAGCCATATCAAGACCGTTATCATACTTCGGATAATTACTCAGGTCGGTATTAAGTGTTCTGCCGTTGTATGTACTGCCACCGGGAATAATCAGCAAGTCATTCTTCGCAACCCACGGAACAAAGAACTCACTGTATTTGGGTGTTTCACCATAAGAAGATTCCGTAAATGTGGGCTGTGGATAAACGTATTGAGAAAGTTTGAAGCTGTTAATGAACTTGGAGCCAACACCGCTTGCTTCACCCACAGGATATGTACTCCACAGCTCTTTCTTCACCTTATTGTCACTGCCGTCATAGCAAGCCACAATGTCAGAAAAACCGATACGAGGATTAGGGCTTGTTATAATGTTTGTTAGCATAGCGTTTGTCCACCTGCTATCCATTTCTTGCAGGTCGGAAACCAAAATCCGTGTGTTGAATTTGGTGTTAGGCGGATTATTGATTGGATAGTAAGCAAGATTGGACAGACTGCGGAACAGACCACACTGATGAGGAGTAAGTCTGAAAGTACCGTAAGTCATAGAAACCTGAATATCCTTGTCCAAATCATCAGGGGTGTTGCTGCCGATGTTGACGATAAGCGGTGTCAAATCATCAGAGAGCGAAAGGGACAGCTCATAATCGTCTTTACCGCTTTGGGTAATATTGGCGTCTCTTACCGTAAATGATTCACCATCAACATCCAGCGTCTCACGACCAAGGTTATTGAGGAACTGTTCTGCGTCCTCTTTGCTATGAAGCTGATAAACAACATTGGCAGATTTCTCAAGACCTGTACCGTTCCACTTGTAATCACGCTGGGTATGAAGTCTGGTAAATGTGGTGTCTTTTGCACTGATTGTAACAAGGTAGCCGAGATTACCGTCAGGACTATGCTCAACACCAGTCACAACGTAATTGTCATAACCAACGCCGTCATAGCCCTCACCAACCCAAGTACCTACAGCATCACCGGAATTGGGCAGGTCAGTTTCGTCATATTCTTCCTTAGAGAGCCGCCAAGTAATCGAAATTGTCTTCTGTCCGTAACTGTCTTCATTCACGGAAATCAGACCGACACGCATCTTAGCCATGTCTTTAAGGGACACAGTGACGTTGTAAACACTTGGAGATTCTTGGCTTACAGAAACGTTATCAACAACGTAAGTGTGACCTTCAGAATCAGCCCAAGTGACATTATCGTTTATCTTGAAAAGACCGTCAATAGTAGTTTCGACCGTCTCCAAATCAGGTGCAGTCCAAGTATCATCACCAAGCGTAACCTGCTTTTCTGGGATAACATACTTGAAGCTGAAAGACTTGGTACGCTCATCCGAAGAGTTGATGGAAAGACCACCATCCGTAAAGTGCTTGATTTTATTCGGGTTTCCAGTGCAGGTATAAGTAACCTCAACATGCGTTCTGCCCGGAGGTGTTTCAATGGTCAGGTCTGCAACAATGAAGCTATCGTCCGTACTATCAAAAGCAGTACATTCCTTGCTTCCAGCCTGCTGAACAGGTTTCTTCCAGTTGTCGCCAGATTTACCTGCCCATTCAGTCTCTACATAATCCTGAAACGCCAACCATTCCAGTAAGGTATTGGTTTCGTTTGCATTAAGCACCATCCAAGTAAAGTTCTTCGTAATGTTCCCCGAATTGTCAATCGAGGTCTGAACACTACCCTTTAGATAGCACTTAGTTGTATATGTTGTATCTGCCATTATCCACCTCAATTTAAGAATAAGGGTGTACGTTTACCCATGATTGTTACGATAGTCTGGACGTTCTTACCGATACCTGCATCCTGATACTGCTTCGATGCGATATAGGAATCCATGATTGTCGAAAGCCTCTGTTGCTGTCTCATGGCTCTTGAAGTATCTGGTGTAGAACCACTATAACGAGCATTGGCGTTCGCAAGCACAGCAGAAAGACTTACACCCTTCTGTTGGATGTTGAGAGCCGGAGCAAGACGAGCAAGCAGGTTTGTCGCGTGATACAGACCATAGTTGGAAAGTCTGTCTCCTTGCAGATTACTGCTGATTACGTCACTAAATGCAGAAAGCAAACCCTGACGCGCCTCATTTACGTCATTCTGTATCGCATCCTTCAGACGAGCGATATTCATGTCAACATCATGTAGCTGTCTACGGTGTGTCTCATACTGCTCAGAACCTTCAGCATAATTACGCATCTGTTTGACGATTTCCTTACGCATATTACGGTAAATCGCCATCTGCCTCTTGTTTGCTGTTCTATCAGTTATTCTGTGTTGCGCTCTTGCAAGTTCAACAGTATCAAGACCTTTTGTAATGTTCTCGATAGACAGAGCCATCTCGCTTACAGCCAGTCTATTCCAACTTTCAGCTGCGCTGTCAGCCGCCTGTCTGAACTCGCGTATAGCCTCCATATCACGTGTTGGGTCTAAGCCACGAAGAGCCTCAGCATAAAGCCTCCACTGTGCGCCAATGATTTCTTTCTGCTGGGCGATAGCTGTTTTTCTGCTGATTGCACCGCTGGCTTGTTCAACAGAAATACCACTCATGCTCTGACCAAGGTTCTCAAAACGACTCTTCATGCCTTTTATGTAGATATTCTGCAACGCCTTTTCAGCATCACGAGCCTCTTCCGGTGTAGTCTTCAGCTTATAATCACCAAGATTCTTCTTTAGCTGGCTTTGTGCGCGTTCATACAGCATAGAAAGCGAACCGACAGCACTTGTTTCAAGCTGATGTTCAAGTACATCGGATATTTCTTTCACCCGATTCTTCTTCTGCCTGTCACGCTCATTCTGTGTAGTAGTAGATGCCTTGATTACCGATTTCTGTGCCTCAATAATCTGCTTGTCCATAGAAATGAACGCCTCATCACGCCACCTGTTCTGAATCAGTGTAAGTTCAGCCTGTGAAAGCGAACCCTTTTCCTTACGCTGACGTTCAATGTCCTTATACATCTCACTCTCAGCTTGTGTACGTCTTGCAGTGAGAAATTCAAGGGTGTTTCGTGCCTCATTTTCCTGTTCAATCGCCTTATTCAGACGCGCAGAGCCAAGCCCTGTCCTATTATCAAGTTCAGCAAGATTGTCAAAATACTCAGACTGAACATCATTATACTCAACATCCTTACTGCGTCTATCAAGGGCTTTGTTAAATGCAGACAGGGAGTTGGCGGCGGCTCGGCTGCTTGCATTGATTACCTTATTCCGCTGGACCTGCTGATTCGCCTTTTGTACTGCCTTGTCCTGTCGCATAAGATTGGACACCGAAAGAACTTCCTTGATTCCCTCATTCAGCAAAAGTCTATTATTCAAGGCGATATTACTTGCGTCAATACCGAGTTCATCAAAATACTGCTTCAGACCAGCTTCATTATACTCAAAAGCGTTGAACTTACTAAATGCTTTTGTGAAACCTTGAGGGTTCTTCATAAATTCTTCAAACAGACCGCGTGTAACACCGTTCATAGCCATACCCTCTCTGGACATATAACTCCTGATGTACGACTTCTCTGCGGTATTAAGTTCTTTTTCACGGTCAACAGGACGAAGCGCACGATACGCCTCTTCAAGCTGAGTACGCGCATTGACTGTTTCTCTGTAATCCTTGAGGTCCTGAACGATATTGTCAATAATGGCATTCATAGCCTCAGTTGCTTCTTGTGCGGATTTGAGGTCTTTACCCATAGCCTTGATGTACTGTTCTGCCATCTGTTCCTGATATGTCAAAATCTTATCAGGAGAGATTTTAGCCTTACGCATATCATCAATCAGCTTGTTGAACGTATTGTTTCTTGCTTGTGCGTTAGAGTGAATGTTTCGTGCTTCAACCTGTGCTGTAGATGGTCCAAGACCCATCCAATCGCCTGTTGTGACTGCGCGACCTAACCACTGGAAAAATTCTGTGTCTTTCAGATTCAGGGATTCACCTATGCTTTCACCGATTTTCTTCCCAAAATCCCAAGCAAACTTCATCAGACCAACAGTAGCAACAGCATTAAAGGCAACACCCATAGTTTTACCTATGGAACCTGTAAATTTGCCAAGCTCTTTACCTATTCCAGAACCAATCTTGTTACCAGCCTTGAAGAACCAATGCGGTTCTTGCACAAGCGTTTTACCACGATACTGGAAGGAACGACCCATAGAATGTTGCATCCACCAACGACCGATACCAGAACCCCTGTCGTAAGGATTCATGCCCATCCAGTTCATTATACGATGGCTCTTGGCAAAACGAGCTTGCTTCATATCAGCAAGGCGGTCAAGAGAACTCTGATTCCTGTAAAGACGGTTGATTGTACCTGTTCTGAAACCGTGTGGCTGTGCATAAAAATTGCCGACACGCATATTGGATTCATTTATCAACCTCTTCTCAGCACTTTCAGCAGAAATTTTTGTCTGACGCGCAGAGTTTATATACTTCCTAAGCACGTTCATACTCTTTTCATTCTGTATGAACACACTCTTTGTAAGCTGTTTTTCAAGTTGATTATGCGTTGCTTTATACTTGAAGCCTGTTTCAGCGTTTTTGACTTTCCAATCAACTACCTTGCCAGTAACCGGGTCAGTAATGTCTTCGTACTTCACAAAATACTGCTTCATAAAGTTTCTGGCAATATTATGCGCTATAACCTGATGCTCACGAACGTATGGGCTGAGGGTATTCTGCGCTATAACAGAATATGGGTTATTTTTCTGTGCAATACCATGTTGGTTTTTCAGATTAAACCACGGAGTTGCACCACGAAGAATCTGGTCATTTCTTTCCAGAAGTGGTTTGAAATCACCAGTCAGAGCAAGATTCGCATTTGCCGCTTTTTTACGTAATTTTGCTATGTCAGCACGAATCACACCATTACCGATACCATAAGACGTAGCAGAGGCTCTTGTGAATGAAGCAGTCATCCTATCAACAGAGCGCGTTACGCTGTTGACTGAATCCCTCAAATTATTTATGACTGCTATAATATTTTTTACAGCCAAATTGATACCAGTAAGGTACACACTCCATCTTGCAATCGAGCTTGTATCAGAAAATGCTTTAAGAAGCACTTCACCAGTATTGTAAATCGCTTTCCTGACGTTACCCCAATCATCACCAACAGTGATAAGCGTTTTCTCTTGCTGTGCCTGTAATCTCTCATAAGCGTTCTGAACAGTATCAATCTGCTTTTCAAACGCCTCCATGCCAGCACCAGCCTCGTGGTTATACATGTCAACCACGTTCAGGTAGTTATGGAACTGCTTACCAGTAAGAGAAAGGATAGCGCGTCCGGCACGAATGTTACCGAACATCTTTTCAAGTGCTTCAACATTACCGCCAACCTTCTGATTCAGCTCTGTCAGGATATTGGTAAGACCTTTTTCCTGTAACGCCGTAGCACTGATTTCGATACCCCATTTACGTGCAGCGGCTTGGGCTTGAAGGGTCGGTTTGATGAAGGCGTTTAGCATCTGGTTCAAGCCAATCATGGACTGCGAAACAGACTGAGTACGAGAAAGCACAGCAATAGCCGCGCCTAACTCATTCAGGGACACACCAGCCTCGGACGCACTGTTAATGACAAGACCGAGGGTACGAGCCAAATCCTGACCCTGAGCTTTACCTTCACGGACTGTAATGTAGAACCAGTCCTGTAATTTTTCGATTTCCTTGATATTCAGTTGGTAAGCATTGGCGATAGTGGTCATGACGTCTGCTGTGTTATACAGGTCAGCACGAATAACCTTAGCAGAAATACCAACTGCTTTCTGAAACTGCACCAACTGACTTGCATCCAGTTGACTAAAGCCGGACGAAAGGATGCGGTACATGGACTGAGACGCCTTGGAGACACGACCGAAAACGTTATCCAGAGACATAAGAGCGTCCCCAATCTCTTTCACACTGAGGGTGGAGATTGCGGATGCGTCAGCCAAGCTCTGCCCAAATTCCATTGAGGCTTGGTTTGCACGATTAAGCGTACCTAAGAGACCACGCGCCCCAAGGTACATTGTTGCGGCTTGCGCTATATTCTGAAATGTCGTATGGGACGCATTAGCCCCAGACGCCATAGAATTTACAAAAGGTCTAACGTCAGCACTTAAACGCGCAGACAGGTCAAGAATATTAGGCATGGACTAACCTCTTCTCTCTGGCTCTCTTCATGATTGCCTCTCTATTCCGTTTAGATGTCAATTCCTTCATCTTCTGGCGGTCAGCTATTGTAGCAGTTTTGGCAACTCTCTGTAACCCTTTTGCCATTTGTTCATCATGCAGAGAAGCGTTGCCAATTAAAATGTCAAACCTAAATAAAGATACTGCCTTTTCTGCCATGTGGTATAAAGCCAATACATGACAGAAAGGCAGTTCCAGTAGCAGATTCATTGTGTAGGCGGAAAAGACCCTCATTATGACGATGCACATGTACTCAACGTCAAGAAATTCGGGTACTACTCCGTCATTTTTTTTTCATCTGCGTCTTCCTCTTTAGCCTCGGAATCCTCTGCCTCGTCAGCAATAGCGGCTTTACCGTACATCATACACTGCAAGACGCGAATCGTGAAGGTTGGTTCGGACTGACGAAGGAAACCAATGAATCCTGTATTTTCATCAACCTGAATATCGCTGACGTAAGGCTCCATGAAAACAAGAACCTCGTCAATCAGGGCATTGGTAGCATCAATCAGCTCCTTAGAACGATTGATAGCCTCCATAGCCGCGTCAGTAGCCTTGGAAAGCAGTTTGATGTTGGCTTCATTGTCTTCCACCTCACCTTGTTCCTTCGCCCCTTCACCAAGCTCCATGAGTTTGGTTGCTTCGAGCGAATACTTAGTGCGGAGGAGGTCAAACTTACGCAGGTAAATGTTCGCAGTAGCCGCATCACGCAGGGTGATAAGCGGCAGTTTCACGAGCTTACCGTTCGGCAGTTTAGCCTCCACATTTTCGCGGAAGGTGTTAAGAGCCTCAAAGTCAATACCGACAACATCTTCACTCATGTATAATGTACCTCTTTATTTGAGTTATGAGATTAGGATTCCGTGAACTTCATAATGTACTCGCCAGCGGAGGCAACGTAGCACTTGAACTGAAGCGGAAGGGCAGACGGCGTTTCACGAGCAAAGTTGATTGCACCATTCAGAATGGGTGTAGCCTTCTGGAAGATGAAAACGCGGGTGTCATTGGTGTCAAGAGGATAAATCTCAAGAACCTTACCTGTGGCAAGCATGTCGATGCCAGTCGGGTCTTTCACGCCAGTTTCGTCACCGCCGGGAATCAGCTTGATAATATCCTTGCTGGTATCGCCAAGTTCCATGTCAACAGTACATTCCATACCAGTAACACGGTCAGCGATAGGCACAGAGGCTTGGTCAGGCTGAATCGGAGTGGTTTCCTGAGTAAGATTGATGCTGACACTATCATTCATAGTGTAGCCGAGCTGTGCGCTATCGTAAACCACGATAGCAGGACCCATTTTGATTTTGTTTGGGTTCGGTGTGAAGGAAGAAGGTCTGCTCATTGTAATATCTCCTTTATGTAGTAGTAACTTCAAAAGTCGCTGTATAAGTCCATCCGTAATGAGAATCCACAATAGTTCTCATTGGAGATGTAATATATACCAGAACCACTGAAATTACAAGTCCATCTGCAACATAAGTATTATAAATGTTGAAGTTTTTTTGTATTTTATCTATATCAGCTACTGCATCACTTCGTTTTGTACGGCAAGCGATGTAATCTAATGTACCACCCAGCATCGTATGCTGGTCATCTGTGGTGCGCCCCAACCCAGCAATACTGACAGAGCGACACTCTTTAGATGCATCAAACTCTTTTTGCAGTTTGATAGAATCATTGAAAATTGCATCTAACCTATCACAAATGAAATCTTCAACTTTTTTTATTCTGTTTGAATTACTCATATTAACCTCACCGCGTCAGTCCGGGTATTTCTGGTGTAGATTTCTTATGATATGGTCTAACAGTACGTGCCTTTGTTACCCAAGAATCAGCAACAACAGCTCTATCATACACATCAACCTGACCAGCCAAATCACCTGTTAAACCATGTCGAGAAAATAACAAACCCTTACTCATATTCATTGTTTGTTCAAAGAAATGTTTATATTCTTTTGTTTTAGAAGCATTATCCCAGATTGCCTTTACACCATTATACAGGAATTTTTCACCTACTTTATAGCCACTAATGAACGGTAAGACCTCCGTATAATAACTTCCCCACATACTCTGCTTATTTTCAGCGCGTTGTTTGGCAGTATATTCATCCATAACATACTTGCGGCTACGACCACTGCGTGTACCGGGTACAGCCAAGCCCTGCCTTTTCATATCAGCAATAGCACTGCTCAGGGATTCACCCGGATGCAAGTCTTTTAAGATAGAACCGTATGTATTCTGTCTCCAATTCTCCATACGCTGAATAAGATAATTCCAGTGGTCATGTAGAATGTAAAGGATATTATTCTTACTTGTCTTCAATGTACCCCAAGGCGGTTCTCTATGATAATGCTTCATATAGCGTTCATCATAATCAGAGTTCCAATTAGTACCGTCAACACCGATTGTAAACGAATACTTACCACCCTGCATTGGATTATATTGGGCTATAATACTATCAGTAAGAGACCCCTCGTGATATGTACCATCACCGTGAGAAGTTGGTGCAAGACAACGAGAAGCATATACCATAAGCTGTGCAATCTTACGCATATAGCGTTTGTGAGAAGCCAGCATTAGGTTTGTCACGTTTTTTGGTGACATACCTCGTTCTGTAACCACAAGCTGAACACTCATACCCTTCAGTTGTGTAGACCGAAGAAGTACAGTATTTACATTACCTGTGATAAACCTATTTGCACCCATATATAACCTCAATAGAACTTCACGTTTTCATTACTGCTCCACAGCTTGAAGCCTACAAAGTTTCCGTGAACATCGTAACTGTAACCAACCTTTGTGATTGTATAAGCCTTGCCTCTCCATATTGCAACGCAGGTTCTTTCGCCAGTCGTAACAAAAGGCTCATCAAATGTAGAAGTATAGGTCTTTTTGTCAATCACCTTTTCCTGAACACCAAAGTATTTATAGAACACGCCGACAGATTCATTCGCGTTTCTGTTTGCTGTATCTGCCTCAATATCAGCGGCTTCTCGTTTCGTAAAGATTCCGTAACACTCACCAATATCAAAACTGCAAACAAAATCACCGTCTCTATCATAAACGCACTCTCGGATTATCATTCGATTCCGAGGCTCTTTCAGAACTTCAAACATCAGCGTATAATCCTTATGTTCTTTGGTATCATATCTAAAAAGCGCATAGCAGGGGATTTCTTGAAAATCTGCATATATTTATCAGACTGCAAACCGTCAGTTCTACGTGTCCAATAAGTCTCAGCACCAATGTTGTCCACCTTAACGCTTGTAGCATCACGTCCAATATCATCAAACGCCCTAAGAATAGCGTCCTTGTGCATGAAAATAAAGATAGCCCACTCGAACACCGCACACTGGTAGCAAGTAGGTTTGAAATTACCCAATGTGGCTGTTGGTGTGCCCCAAGAAGTCACATTATCCTTGTAATAAATAGCCTGATTACCGCAGACCCAGAATGTCAGTTCACTTGTCTTCTTACTGCTTAAAAAGGTATTATATACAACATTAATGTCAACGTCCTGAGCCATCAAATAAGCGTTGACGTCTCTCTCTGCTGTCTCAATGAGCGACTTCTTATCTTCCAGTTCAATACCAGCCCATGTGTCCTTGTAGAAGAAATTAGAGGCAAAGTACGAATCCGCCATTTCAACTGTATTAAGCATGTAACCCTCTCTTCTTCAACGATTTCTTGACCTTCGGAGATAGCTTTTCATCTGGCTTTTCGTCAAGATACTCACCATTCTTTTCCCGGTCAGCTACTTCTTTCTGGTAAGCCCTGTTTGCAAGCATTTTCCTCATGTCCTCAAAAACATGAAGTCCAGCCTTCACTAATTCTGCATACTTTTTGTATCTATCGCAACCCCTATAATCCGGTAAGTCTTCAAGGTACTCGCAGTGAAAATACTTCTTATGTTCATCTTCAATTTGTTTGTATTTGTCATTCCGTACAGCGAAGTAAATATCACCGTAATCGAAATGCTCTGGCTTAATGCTATTCCATTTTAACAATGAGGATAAATCTTTTGCGTAGATACCCCATACTTCTGCGTAGATTTGTGCTTGGGGGAATGTTTCCGGGTCGTACAGAATAGTTGGTATACTAAACTTCATGTCAATTCCTTATGAAATGTAGATGGTGTGGGATTTCAAGGTCCCACACCACCCACAATCAGTTCCGATTAGGAGCCGGAACCAGAGCCGGAGCCAGCGTCATCAGAAACGTAACGCACGTTAATGACCTGCTGGATGGAAGCCGGGTCAGCGATGGACTTAACAAGAACACCAGCGGTATTCTTGGTATCAGCCACCCACTGTTCCCAATTCGAGGATGTGGTCAGAGTGCTGTCAGACGGATTGGAATCCGGGTTAGCGGCAGCCTTGAGCTGATAGCCCTTGACGTTGTTCCACATAGACCATTCAGCCTGATACAGATGGGAAATGTTTTCCTTGCCGCCGACAGTCTGAAGGTTGGCGCGGATAGGACCTGCGTCAGCCAGAGTAATGGCGGAATCAGTCAGGAGGAGGGTCTTGTAGAAGACATCATCACCAGAGGTGTAGATGAGGGACGGCTGGTCGGACACGATGAACGGCATACCCATAGTAGCAGGGATGCCACCGTAGAGCGTAACGCCGCCGCCGAGGTCATACATGTAGTTGAGGGTCTGATTCTGAACCAGAGCGAAGAACACACTGGAATGCATGACCATAATCTTGAGGCGACCGTACTCAGCACCAAACTTCATACGCGCAAGGTTGACCTGCGGCTGAAGGAAGTTTTGCTTGGGGGAGGTCAGGTCAAGAACGGTCTTATGCGTAGCACCATCACCAGAAACAATCGCGGTAGAGGCGATGTTGATAGCCTGTTTGATGGATTCCTGCATCTTCTTCTTGGCAAGCTGACCGCCAATCATATACATGATGGCGTCCTGTTGCATACGGTCAGAGGTCCAGAAAGCCTCATCTTGCCATTCAATGGCATTCAGCTTGAAGTAGGTGCGGAACATGGTGTGTTCAGCACGTTCAATCTTTTCCGGGGTCTGGTCGGAAGTAGAAGTAATGTCGCGCCGACTGACAGTACCGAAATCCTTGAAGTAGGCAGTCTTGGTCAGAGTACCCTTGGCATCAGAATCGGTAAAGCGGATTGCGCCGTTGGAGCCTTCATTGAAAAGGCGAGAAGCCTCAACCATCGAATCAATGTAACCTTCACGGAACTGATTCGCATACGGAAGAAGGTCGGAAAGAAGTGTGATAGCCATAATCAATCTCCTTTAAGTTTCTTATATTCTTCAAAGCCGTGTTTAGCTATGAAATCAACTCGGTCTTCTTGTGTTTTGAACTCAGGTTTTTCACCCGATGTCTGGTTATTAGGTTCTCCACCTGCACCAGAACCGGAATTGACTGTAACGACAAACTGTTCGGGCTTTTCCTCTTTGATTTCGAGGATAGCCTTTTTGACATCCTCCTCTTTTGTAAGGTCCACCCCTTTTCTTTCAAGGAGAACAGAAAGATAGTCAGCATCCTTGAACGTAGCATTTGCCACGGTCTTGCAGGTTGTGTTAGCAATCTGACTGACCTTCTGAAGACGCTCATATTTCTGATTTGCATTCTTCAGGTTTTCATTTTCTCCTTTCAGCGTCTCAAGTGCGCCAGTGATTTCGGAGAGCTTGGCATTGAAAGCATCATCATTCTGCTGAGTGAGCTTGAGCTTTTCAGCATTGAGAGTTTCAATCTGTGTGTTCAACTCCTTAATCTGGTCGTTAAGTTTCTGTTTTTCTGCGGAGACCTCGTTGAAGCGTTCAGTCGGGCGTGTAACTTTCCCGAACTCTTTGAACTCCTCTTCTGTCAGAGGTTCTCCTTTTTTGAGTTTTGCGGACAGTTCTTCGTAAGTCATTGTGAATCCTCTATGTTGTGTTATCATTTGTTATCGCAGTTTAGTCTGCTGGTACATAATATAGTGGAAAGTGAGTATATTGCAAGTAAATCTGCAACATAAGTATTAAATTTTTTCAGTTTTTCCTATTTTTTCGTTCGAGCCGTCATAATCCGTCTTGGCTCTTACACTGTCAGGTCTGCTCCCGGAGGTATCTGAAATGTAATCTGCCTTGCCGGAAAAAGTAGGAGGAAGTGCGGATGTTTTGCCGTTTTCAATATCATCCATAATCTGTTCGTATGTTTCGTCAGGAATCCGATGAATACTGTCCATAGCATGAACCGCAGTCCTAAGTACCTGCTGTTTGAAATTGTCGCCGCCATTGACGTTTGCAAGCTCAACAATACCAGCAATAACAGCCTTGAACTCGTGAATATCATAGTCCTTGCTGTAAACAACCTTCGGGACCTGAATAGATGGGTCAAACATATTGAACAGCTTCCAGATATTCAGCTCAAGCTCCTCAAGTCGGCTTGCAATACGTATGAGCTGTGCGGCAAGAGAAGCATTATCCACCGCCTTGCTGTCTGCCGATTCACGCTGTGTAGTGGAAACACCGACAAGGAAGCCTGTAATCTTCATTGTAAGAGCAAGCAGACGGTCATTGTGGTTGATAATGGATTCCGTGGTAGCTCCGGCTGGTTGGATGTACCGGGCAATCTGTTTCTCGCCCTCGTCTTCGTAAATTGCCTTTGTACGAGACAGCTCCATACCGATTTCCTGAGTTATGATTGCTGTGGTAGCCGGAGAATTTGGGTCGATTCCAGCCTCAGACAGACGAGCCTTGACTTTGCTCACCATAGAGTGCGAAGACATGGGAAGTACAAGCTGTCCGTATGTCTGCTTCAGGATATTGGTGAGAAGCTCGGATTCACCTGCCAGAATCGCATCATAAATTGTAAGGATGTCAGCAATCTCAGGAGTATTGAAGTCCTTATCAAACAGAAGGTCGCTATACGGAATGACAGGAACCACACCAATAGTGTTCCTAATCTTTCTGCCTACCCGAATCTCATTGTTTTTTACAGATGCAGTCGGGCTGGCAATAATAGCAGAGAACACCTGATAGTAGGTCTTCGTATAGAGGGTGCGTTTCTTTATGAGTTTAGGTTCCGCAAACGGATTGTCCTTCTCAACAACGAACTCCTCAATAATAATCCATTCAAGGTTGCCGAACTTATCAAAGCACCAGTCAGGAACGGCAAGCGGAGAAAGTACCTTACACCACGGACGAATCTTCTGCTCCTGTTTGGTCTTTATGTCAATCTCGTTGCCTCTGAATTGCGGCATATCAACCAAAGCCCAAGTGAGACCGCAAAGGTTATGATACAGAAACAGATTCCACATAACTTCGTTCACCTGCTTCTGTTGGCGGTCAAAGTCCTTTACGATTTCCTCATCCGCGTTGTTTCTTCGCGGTGTCTTGGAGAAAATGTAATTGCCGAACTCCTTGACGCTGTATTTGATTAAGTTGATATTATAAGAGTTGTCCACACGCTCCTGAAACTCTTCATCTGTTTCGGATGGGTGTTTCCTAAGCGTTTCCTTCAAATAACCCGTGCCGCCATTATATGCCTTTAGAGCTTTTCGCCAAGTATTTCTTGTTGCAAGATAATAGGCATTGACCCGATTGAAGATTCGCTCGTTCGGGGTCTGTGCGTCAGTGGATGTGTTTACAGTAATTGTGCTATCCATATTCAAATTCCTTATAATGAAATTCCGTTGTCTTTATCTCTACCATAAACAATATATCTCAATGTATCAACAAGGTCGTCATTGATTTTGACTGGTGCGTCCTTATCCATAACCTCCGATTCGGACTGATGCCATTCATAACTGTACATTTCGTCAATCAGGGCATCTAAGTTGTTGAATATGAGCAGTTTAGGTTTGTGTGTCTTGGGGCTTATCTCAGAAAGACGCTGACGTACTGCATTGATACCGTCCAGAACAGACTTTTTCGCCGCCCTTGTGACAATATCATGTTTTGCCAAGAAAGCGCGGTCTGATTTGTCATGGTCTGACCACGTGCAATCATAGAACTCGTGCCTCTTCTGCTCCACGCTGTTCATGTAATTTGCAATCTCATCAATCGTCTTACCGGATTCCTTATATTCATCATATACATATATAGTATCTGTTGAATAATCGTAAGCCGTATATAAAATGGCGCAAGGGTGATTATAACCAAAGTCAATGGCTCTCACCTTTTCCCATGTTTTCGGTATTTCAAACGGAGCAATCAAGTGTTTCTCCGCATTGAACTCTTTGAATATCTGACCTTCACCACCAATCCAGTTACCTTTGAGCATTCTTTCACGCATCTCGTAAGGAAGTGCGTCAAGCTGTTCGATATATCCCGGAGGTAGGTTTTCAGCGTTATCGTAGGGGGTAAAGTGCAGGTGAACGAACTTATCTGCGTCTTTCAGCTTCTTTGGCGGTCTTGTGGTGGGGTCTACGTTGTCAATAAACCACTTTTTGACCCAATTACGAGGGGAAGAGGGGTTAGCGTCAGCAATCAGCTTATTTATCCCTGTAAACGTGCCTGTGGTGTCCTTTACGGATTGAGCCAGACGAGTAATCAGAATCGTAACAGCCTCAAACCTCATTTCAGTAGCTTCATTCAGCCATATTGTAAGATACTCAGTACCAAGTATTTTCTGCAACTGGTCCTCGCCATCCAAACCACCCAACTCAATCGTGGACCCATTCTTGAATACCACTCTCATTTCAGATTTCATTAACGTATATTCTGATTCCGGTATCTGGTCCGTCAAGTATTTCTTCAAGGTGTCTTCCCAAATAGCTCGTCTTGCATCAACCAAGGCTCTGCGGCATATGAGTTGTCTGGAACCGGGGAATTGAAATGCTCTCTGCATCAGAAATTCCATAAATGCAACAGACTTACCAGCACGAGAACCACCAGTAAACGCAATTCTCGTGTATTTAGGGTCATTCAGCAATTTCATGCCATATTTTTGTTTTTCTGTCAGTTTTAGAGGCATACACCCACCCTGTCATAGCATTCGACAATATTTACCGCATAAAACATTTCAGAGTGCATAAGTTCGTTAGCAATTTCACGTGCTTCTTCATAACTCATAAAGATAGTACGCTTCGCTGCATTCTGAGAAGTTGTTATGTCTTTCTTATGAACAACGATATAACTCAATGTAGTTTTCCCACGACGCTTTGCAGTTACATACCAGTGGACGTTTTCATTACGAACAAACCGTCTGCGAATATCATCTTGGTTTTCTAATGCCAAAGTGTATGCAGATTCGCCGCACTGTATGGAAATCTCATCATGCCGATAGTGTCTGTTCAACTCGATTGGTATGTTTTGCATAGTCCTCCTATAGTAAGTCAACACATATTATAACACCAATAACCAAATAGTCAAGCAAAAAAGTAACATATTTATAACTTTTTTCGATTTTTATTTTTTATTCCCGAACGGTAACATTTTTGAAATTTTACCGAATGAAAACCGAAAATATGCCCGAACGGTAATATCTATGCGTCTAAAACCTGCTCATAAATCAATGTAAATAGGTAAAATAAGCAGAAATTGAGGGTGTTTTTGTAAGTAGCTGAGAATGAAGAGGTTGTGACTTGTAGTGCGTATATGGTAAATAGTATATGTAGGATTCGACAATTATATATCAAATATTCTAATTTATTTCTTTGATTTAGATTTGACTTTTGGAGATTCTGTGCTATATTAGATACTACACCAAATCAAGAAAAAGAAAATCGAAAAAAGTTTGTAGAAATGTTGCTTTTTCGCTTGACTTTTTCGGAAACGGTGCTATATTATATCTCGTAAAACACAAAAAGGCAACCTATGGACACGAAAACAACTCAAATCAGACAAGCCAAACCGATTGACGTTATCGCAGAACTCAATTTCCCGGAAGTCGAACCACTTATTGATGGGTTTGCCAAGGAAATTAATACTGTTGACGCCAAGAAGTACCTTACAATGGTTCTGTGCAACGCTCTTTATACGTCAATGTGCGGGACTGGCTTCTACGTGTCCAGAGATTGTCACGTTTGGGCGGCATACAACAAGACAACCACCTTAAAGGAACAGAAAATCTCGGTCCGCAAGCTCAATGCAGTCCTTGATTTCCTTGTCAATCGTGGCTATCTTAAAGAAATCAAGGGGCATAAAGACTTGATTTCCAATGTAAACAATTACCGTTCCAGATATTTTGCCACTGAAGCCTTAACTTTCATTTTCAATACCAAGAACAAAGCTCATAAACACATTTTCAACACCAAACACACCAATACCATACGCCTTAAAAAGAACAAACACGACATTAAACTTGATTTTAACTCTTTACCTACCAACATCTTAGCGAAAAAACACTCTATTGAATCCCTGAACGCTTATTACTCTGATTCTGTCCTTGTTACCTGCATTAAGAACAACGAAAAGAAACGCCTCCGCATCAACCTTCAATCTGTCTATACTGAGGATTGGGAACATGGTGGAAGATTGTATGCTACCTGTACTGATGGCAACGGTTTTACATATCAGACCCTCAAAAAATCTGAACGCAAGACCATAGAAATCAACGGAGAAGCAACAGTCGAACCGGATTTCCACTGCCTCCATATCAATCTTGCCTATAACCTTAACGGAAAAGAACTTGTTGGCGATGCTTATGACTTCGTACCGGACCGTAAGTTTGCCAAGAAGGTCATCCTTATCTCTCTTAACTGCACAACACGAAATCAAGCCATTAACGCCATCCTTGAAAATCCTTACGTCAAAAACAAATACAACTACCTTGATGTTGAACTTGCTATATCCAAAATGCTTGAACGTCATTCTGCTATCCGTGAACATTTCTTTGCTGACGATAACTTTGGTCTCAGACTTCAAAACGCCGATTCCGAACTGATGCTTTCTATCCTTGAACTTGCCAAATCAATTAATATCCCAATCATTCCTGTCCACGATTCCTGTATTTGCCGTGAATCCGATGTTAGCTCTGTCATTACCCTTATGAGAAACTGCTACCATAATCTTACACGCCATAACATTGAGATTAGCTATGAATGAACAATACTACATTCAAGAAAACACACGACTTAAACATGAAAACCACCTACTCAAAAAGAAATTACTCATAAATCGTATTCCATTTGAACTTGATGATGACGATAAACGCTGGCTATATAAGTACATTGAAGAAATTATCGCATATACCATTCTTCTTTATGAACTGAAACAAAAACATTCTTAATCGCATATCTTGGCTCCTCTGCTTTGACACGTACATTAGTTGCCGCTTCTGTACGTGTCTTTTTATTATACAGACATTAATCCAAAAACAGACATTAATCATATGGTTGTCATTACCTCTGTGTGCATAATTTTATATCATTATAGCTGTTTTGTTAGAAATTAGGTCAACATGTCAACTAAATTTCAAACGTACAATCAATCAAATATAGCATTTTCGAGCGTATTTTATAAAGAATTGCGTCATATTTGATGTATTTGAAGCAAGTATTCCAAAGTGCAATCCAAAGTGCAAATATTACCCTTAAATGGCACTTTGGCACATTTTTCCAACCAGTTTTGCAGTTATTTGGCACATTTTTCGTACCAGTTATGCGCCAAAGTGTCTATAAATATCAATAAGTGTAGACGATAATGCAAACTTTACGCTCATTATTGCAAAGTTCTCAGTAGCGTTTTGTCATAAGTCAATTTGTTTTGTTCTTTGACAGTTTAATACATATATCCTTGATTTATAAACTGGTGCAAATAATCCTATACTGTAATTTACTTATTTATAGGGAATTGCAGTAAGTGATTTTATTGATGGGTTTTGAAAATGTGGATTGTATGTGTGAGGTACTCTATAGGGTCCCAGCCGCCTTACTAAATCTAATTTGGTGCAACTCTTTGATTATCAATAGGTTAAGACTTTTTCTTTGCGGCAAAGTAATTAGGAATGCCGAACTATTAGTTTATTGCTGTATTCTGTAACGTGCTTATTTATAGTGTATTGTGTAAACGTTATAATTTATTCAATAAAAACTGTATAAAATAACTCTAAAAATCTTTTCTTTTGTGAAGCCGCTTGTTTTTCGGCTGTTGCTCTTTGAAAAATATACAACTCTCTCGCTATTGTGCTTTATTGTGCCGCTTGTTAGAAAGTGCAGTCAAAAAGTGATTACGTTTGAAACAATCTTTTCGTTCGTTCGTTCTCTCTCTCCGCTCTCCGCTCTCGAAAAGCTCAAAGCAAAGGCCGCCGAAGCCGACAAGGCCGCCGCCGCTCTTGAGTTAGTAGCAAAGGCCGCCGAAGTCAAGGCCGAAGCCGCAAAGGCCGAAGCCGCCGACAAGGCCGCCGCCGCTCTTGAGTTGCTCTCAAGCGGTAAGATTGACAAGGCAAGCAAAGCCGCCGAAGCCGCAAAGGCCGCAAAGGCCGAAGCCGCAAAGGCCGACAAAGCCGCCGCCGAAGCAAAGGCAAAGGCCGAAGCCGCAAAGAAAGCTTCTGAAGGCACAAAGGCCGAAGCCGACAAGGCCGAAAAGGCCGCAAAAGACAAACAAGTCACAAAAAACGACTTGCGGCAAGCCGCAGTTGCTCTCTCTTCGGCCCTCGCTGTTGACTATACACAAAAACAGCTTATCGACTCAGGTGCAACAAGTTGCGGTCAGTACGGCTACTGGAAAAGGTTTATTCTTATTCTCCGCCTCCTCGGCTTTGCTGTTGTTATTGTGCCGCTCTCCGAAGCCGCAACAATAGAAAAATACAACAACAGCTTAAAAGCGGCTATTGAAAAGGCCGCCGAAGCCGCCGACAAGGCCGAAAAGGCCGCCGCAAAGTAAACAACTCCAACAACAAACAACAACAAACAAAAAACCTAACCGACAAGCGGCACAATAAAGCACAATAGCACAAAAACAAACAACTTAAAACAAAGGAAAAACAAAAGTGAAAAACGACAAGTTATCACAAAGAATCTCTACTCTTAGACGTCACAAAGACAAGCTCGAAGATAAGCTCGAAGAGTTGAAACAAGAGTTAGATTTAACTATCTATCTTTTGTCAAAGGCCGAAGCCGAGGCGATAGCCGAAGCCGAGGCCGAAGCGGCAAAAACTGAGGCCGAAGCCGAGGCCGACAATTTAGCCGCCGAGATTGCGAGCTTTATCTTTGAAAATACAATCTTGCCGAGATTGACAAAAGGCCAGCTCTAACAAGGCCGACAAGGCCGCCGCTCTCGCGGCGGCCTTTTTATTTTTTGCCGCCTTTTTGCAAATTATTATTTTTCTATTAAAGATATTTTTATGAACGAACTATTAGGTCATACGAACGAATGTGAATGTATATAGTCATCGGCATAATCGTCGGTATGGCTTTATCTGTCGGCATCTTCATCGTTGTCTTTGTCGTTATGGAATGTAAACGTCGGCATTGGCATTTCATTCGCTATCGTTTTCAATGTTCATCTTCATCGTTGTCGTTGTCGTTATGTGGATGAGATAATAATGGTGACATTTCATTGAATGGAATTGAGAATGTTCATCGTTATAACCATCGGCATAGGCAACAGTTTAGCACACTATATAATATTGTTATAAATGAGGGCTGGCATTTCATTCGTCGTTGCATTTCATTTTATGATTATGCCTTTGTCGGTATATTCAAACATAACATACTTCAAAAGTTAGTTGAGCCTAAGTCATTTATGTGTATTTATTGTTATGTAAGTTGTAAATATTTGAGTGTCAGTTATTTACATAAGTTAGTCCAGCCTAAGTTATGAAATGCTGGTGTCGGGCGGAGAACACTTACACCCTGTTTTTATAATGACACAGTGCCACCATAAATACAAACTGCCACCAAAATGACACTCAGTATTAATTAAATTTATACCATAGGTGTATTACTGTTATAGTACACCGCATCACTATTACACCAACACACCTATCATTAAAAACGAGTAAAAAACAAATGTAAACTCTAATAGTGGCGCTTTGAATGACTTAGGCTGGACTAACTTTTTATTACATTCGATAAACCGTCATTAACAACCATATGATTAATGTTAGACCATAGATAAAATAGTCCCGATAGGGTATAAAATCGGATAAAATGGCTAAAATAGTCCCGATAGGGTATAATCAGGATAACTTTACATATACACAATCTTCATACAAATGCGGATAACTAATGCACTGCCGATACGGATAATGCTTGAGTTTTACCGCAAATGTAGATAAGATTCCGTATAGGGTAAAACATTCGGAAAATTGTCAAAATGAGGGCTTGACTTTTGATTATGACGTGCTATACCTTATTTATGAAGACAGGTAACGTTAAAGATACGTTAAGCATTTACGTTAAGTAACAATGATAACTTTCGATAAAAAATTTCAAAAACATTCGGAAAATTGTCAAAATGAGGGCTTGACTTTGGCTAATGAAGTGCTATATTATAGTATCCTGTGGGACGGGGCGTTCATTCGCCGCCCAGGTGGTGTTCTTTGACATTCGGTTGACGGGGATTCCTATGTAATACCCGATTTCCGAATGCAGTATACTACGGTATGCAATAGGACTACGGTCTTGCATTTCGGTAGGGGGTTAGCCGTCAGCCCATAAAGCAGAATAGTGATGGAATGTACTCTGTCCTATCTCTGCGATAAGGCATAAGTCCAAAATGCTATCGCAGACCTTTTGGCATACGGTCAGTGAGAAATATAGTTAAATGCAAGAATACTTACACGCGAACACGGGCATAGAAACTACACTAATAAGCGATGCAAAGTAGGAGAGAATGGGTGATATACAACAATATCAGCGGCATTGAGAAAGGCAGCCCATTACTTTCGGCACAAACCCCGATGAATAAGTCCTAATTCTCCGCTATGATTGACAATAGCGACAAAAATTAAAATGTATCAAAGATAAATTATTCAATAAACTTAAAATCAAAACGTAATAATTATTCAATGATACTTCCGCCCTATAGATTAACGAATGGCAATATTGAGTCCTAAATATTGCAACAACAATGGCGTATAGATAAGCATGCTGCGGCAGATAAGCCCTATACGCCATTCCCTACGGGGGTTTGTAGATTGTCAAGAATGCACAATCCGGTGCATTCTAATCAGTCCATAAACACCAAACAGGAAAGGTACTAAAATGGGCAACAAAACCGTCAAAGAAACCATGAGAAACGCAGAACAGACCGTTTGCGATGTGATGGAGTTTCTCGAATCCATCAACATGAATGACCTCCGCAATCGGCTTCAGAATGCGTGGGACGAGTCGCACCTTGTACGCGATGCGAACCCCGACTTCAAGTTCGATGAATGGCGTAACGAGTAAGTCATTCAAACAACCACACAAGCCCTGCCAAAGAAATGCGGCAGGGCTTTACTTTTGGAGTTATTATGAAACTCGTCAAGACAATCACTAAAAATGGTGCAGAGTTTGAGATTTATGAACTTGACCCTGAACTCTCTTACTCCATTTATATCACCTGCAACGACCATGACATTGAATTACGGCAACACTACTTTAACACCATAGATGAGGCTGTTGAGTTCGTTAAGAACATTCAGAAAGAACCTGAAATTGCTGATTCGTATGTCGAAGATTACTATGGCTTCGACCCGATGGAGCGTTTCTTCAACATCTAACCAAACAAGAAAGGAAACAAAATGAGCATTGAACAATTTGTGGAATTGGTCATTTTCGCTATCCCAATTCTCTTCACCTGCATCTTCCTCGTTATGCTGATTGAAGAAGATGTTCACGACTTCGGCATTTCTGACAGGATTGCCGATACGATTGACCGCATTAAGAAAACGAAAGGCGGTATTCAATGAGAAACACAAACTTCATAGAATTGGAGGATGTGCTTGACTGTAATGCAAAGTTGAGCAATTATCCGAAAAAGTACAAAAAGGCAATAACATTCACCAGTTATGCCGTGGTCTATCGTGGTGTCTACAAAACATCAATCGTAGTTCCGCATCCGAAAGGAAAGAAACCCACTGCGAATGACTTATACTACTTCTTCCGGCTTGCGTATGAGAAACACTACGATATGACTGGTTGCATAGGTCATGAAGTCGAGGTTCTTATGTGCTTGTACGTTGCCTATCATCTGTTTCATTTGGATTGGGATGAGAGGGCTTATGGATGGATGACTTCTGAAGAATGGCGTCTTATCTGTTTCATCATGGTAAACGCTTATCGTACAATATGGGATAAAGGCAACTCCAAATGGGTTCAGCCCATCGTCCTCAAAGATATGAAAAATCACCCATGCCAGTATGTATGGGCTGGTTCGCTTTCGTAATCATTAAGGAGACATCTAATGCAACACGACTTCCAACTGACCTCAAATGGTTATGGGGTCTATCACGGAACGTCTTCATTCCCGGTCAAGATAAAAGACTATGTGGAAAGAAGATACGTTCATCGGTTCCAAATATGGGAAAGACCGATAACTGTGGTGACATTGTTCGCAAATCCATACCGTGAACATTTGTGGTATTTCCTCGAACATGCAAAGAAAGGCACATTCAGCACTATCCCCAACGACATTTTCTGTAAGGAACTGTTGGAGAGAATGGTGATACCGACTAACCATAAGGATGTCTGGTTCACGTCAAGGGCATACACAGTCGCCAAGCACATTTCGTACAATAAATTCAATGTTGAGGACAGCGAACTGAAGCGCATTATGGACTACGGCAAGAAGAATGACTTGCTGACGGTTCCTATTATGTTCAATTTCGATGACCTCTTTGAAACATGGATTTAACCGCATAAGGAGAAAACTATGCAACACGAAATCGAAATCAACGAAGATGGTACGTTCGACATTGTGGATATTAAAATGTCTTACGTACATTCCACCTCAGCCACATACGGAGAGGGTCAAGAGTTCGGCATCCATAAGTTCAATCTTACGGATAAGTATGGCGAACGCGAGTTTATCGTCATTCGCGCAGGTTTCACAATGACGCTGAAAGAACTTGTGGACTACATCAGGGACACGGCGGCAGTTACATTAATGCATGACAATTTCCTGTATCTGAAATGGGCTGGCACGTTGGTAATGGAAGAGGTCGTTGGTCGTGATTTATTCAATGACCAGTGGGCTGATGCATATGTTGAGGCTCCTTTGTGCAACTATGTGTTTCAGGTGGCTCACAATCGCGTTTATGTGACCAGTCTGTATGATTTCCACCCTGCATATGAGTGGTTGCATAATCAGGGCGACATCAATTTGAACTTTCATTATGTTGACAATGATAAGTTCTGACATTCGGTTCTTGGATATGGGCGGTGGTTTCATTACTGCCGCCTACATTCTAATCTAAATCATAAGGCATCGGTTCATTCGGTGCTTTATGATTTAAGTTAGAGTATCAACCAACGTTTCCATATTTAGGAGGATATGGAACTAAACCGTTATCGGCATAAACCTTTGTCGATAAGTTCATTTCAAACCAAAACAAACTAAATAATGGAGTAACGATTATGCGTTGCGACTATTATGACTGCGGTTGCTCTTTGGACAACTGCGACGATGATGAAATCCACATTGTCGAAATTGATGGGAAAACCTACCATCTCTGTGACACCTGCTATGAGGACAACAAAGATGACGATTTCTGCGTTTGTCCTGATTGCGGTAATGTCGTTGCCTCTGCTGAAATGATGCAGATTGGCAGCTATGATTGCGTGTGTCGTGAGTGCTACGATGACCATTACTACACCTGCGCTCGTTGCGGTGAAGTTGTCCATAGTGACGACATTTATTACTGCGAGGACTGTGAAGAGGACTTCTGCTATGATTGCTACGAAGAGCATCAGTCCGAGCAACACAGGGCAGGTGACATTGGTGGTTATCATTCCCACGATTATGACTGCCCCAGACTCAAAAAAGGTGATATGCCTTACCTCGGTGTGGAACTCGAAATGGGCGATGCCTGTTCCGAGGATATGCGCCGTTGTTCGGGTGAGATTGAAAATGACTTCGGTCGTTTCTTTGTCATGGAAGAAGATGGTTCTATCCGTGACTATGGGTTCGAGACCATTTCCAATCCTTACACATGGGACTGGTGGCTTGCTCACAAAAACATGGTTGAGAACTTGTATGATACGTTCAGCAACCACGATATGAAGCCGCACTATTCCTGTGGTTTCCATGTGCATATCACTAAGGCGGCTCTTCCGGCATTGACGTGGAGAGCGTTGCAGTGGTTCATTTCTAAGAATCAGTCATTGTTCGAGGAACTGGCTGGTCGTGAAGAAAATGATTGGGTTGAATATGGAGACCCTGACGATGATTACCGTGAGGGTTTCTGGGAAAGACAGGACGATACGCACTATGCGGCATTGTCTTTCTGCACGTCAACTCATGTTACCTGTGAGTTTCGCATTTTCTGCCCTGTGGATTGTGCGGATGATTTCTTCGGACATCTTGCCATTGTTCAGGGATTGTATGAGTGGGCAAAGGACACAATGCCTCTCGGTAATCTGCATATGGTTGAAATGCCTCGCCGCGCAGTTTATGACTGGTTCAACTGGAATAAGAAGCGCATGGAAGAGACGAATGGGGATAAAAATGCAAATTATCTCTATCGTCGCGTCAATGAACAGCTCGAAGAAGCCATGAAGAGGTGTCGTTATGCCTGATTCAGTACAGATTATCACGTATGGAACCCTTATGTCGGGGCAGAGGAATCATTACCTTTGCCGTAATTGCATGGGTATCGTTCCTGTTACCTTCTTCGGCACATTGTTCGATACAAGGTATAACTTCCCTGCATTGGTTCTTGAGGGACATACGCAGATTAAGGCGGAACTTATGATTCTGCCTCCAACATCCCTTCCCGACATTGACAGGCTTGAGGGCTATCCGAAGCTGTATGGGCGAAAGCTCATAACTGCTAAGACGTTTGACGGAGCCAATGTTCATGGATTCGTCTATTTCTTCAAGCGAGAACAGATTCAACGCTCTTTCATCCTTATTCCGAATGGGGATTGGAGAGCATACCACAAACAACACTACCCACAGGAGTATGTGTAATGGAACGTCCCGAACTTGTCGTTGTCAATTATGGGCGAAGTGTGTCCGTAATGACAAAAGCCGAGTATGTGCGAGAGCGTAATGCCCTCAAGCGCATCGAGTTCAACAACAAAATGAAGTCCATCTTCAAAACCAAACAGAGAAAGGGCAAGTCTTATGCCGGAAGAAAATGAAAACCCCGACGTCTGCATCATTTGTGGACGGCAAGCATCTTACGTCAATGACGATGGTGCTTTCTGCGAACAGTGCCATTCAATCCTCTACTTCCAGTGCGATGAATGTCACGAGTGGTACAGGGCAACCAACCGCCATTCTATGAATCGTGGTGATAGGCACGTATGCGACCAGTGCTACGAGAGCGTCGGCGCACAATGCGAACACTGCGGCAACGATTTCACTATGGATAACCTCACTCGCTACCGTGGTCAGATGTGCTGTCACTCGTGCATCAATGAAATCAGACGGCATCGTGGTGGAATCGGTGGTTATCATTCCCACGAATACCAAGTTCCCGATGATGGTAAACTTCGGTTCGGCTTTGAGTTGGAAACTGGCGACACTGGCGAAGATGATATGCTTTCCTGTGTCGAAGCATTGAAGCCTCTTCGTAATGCCACTGACGAGGATGACGAAAACTACGACAGCAGCAAGGATATGTTCTATCTTGAGCATGACGGTTCGATTCCCGACTATGGGTTTGAACTCATCAGCACTCCGCATACGCTTGAAGAGTATCGTACTGACTTCAAGAAATGGAACAATATTCTCGCCCTTCTTCGTGATTGGGGTCTTCATGCTCATTACAAGTGCGGACTTCATATCCACGCCTCCAAACAGTTCATGGACAGCCTCGAATGGTACATGGTCGGTTGGTTTGTGAATGAGAACAGTGAACGCTTTGAACAACTTGCTCGGCGTGAAGGAAATGATTATGCCGAGTATTACAGTTACGGCTCATTCAGCAGTTTCTCGAACAACATTGACGACATGGACAGATACAGTGCCGTCAACTATCATTCGAGCCAGTACACAATCGAGTTCAGAATGTTCGCAAGCACAACGAACATCAATACTCTGTATGAAGATTTGGAACTCATTGACGCTCTTGTTCGTTGGGTTCATCACATTCATACGGAGTGCCTCGACCAACTCATCATTGAAACGCCGAGAACTGCATTTGCTTCGTTCAAGACGTTCATCAAAGAACACAACTATGATAAGGCTAACGCTCTTATCGAAAGGAAAGGTGTATAAGTTATGTGCATCGCAATTTACAAGCCCGAAGGCGTGAAAATGCCTGAATTGAGCATTTTCGAGAATTGTTGGGAATCGAATCCTGACGGAGCCGGTTATGCTGTCCGAAAGGATGGTCAGTGCCACATCCACAAAGGTATCATGGACTGGAAGGACTTTGAAAAGGTCTATGATTCCCAACTCAAGAAACTGAACGGATATGACGTGTTGATTCATTTCAGGATTCACACGCATGGTGGTATCAATAAAGAGAACACCCATCCGTTCCCTATCACGACGAATGTGAAGCAGTTAGGCAAGACTTACACGGTATGCCCTCGTTGCCTGATTCACAATGGGGTTTTGCCTATCGAGCCGCGCAAGAATAACATCTCCGATACCGCTGAAATGGCATTGAGGATTGCTGAATCTGGTCTTACATCCGAAAAGTTTAAGGACGCTTTTGATGGCTTCCTCGGAACAAACAAGATTGCCCTGATGAACGGCGTCAAAGTCTACCTTATGGGTGACTGGATTAAGGATAAGGGCGTCTACTATTCAAACAAGACCTACTCATACTCCATTTACAGTGGCGGTTATTGGGGAAAAGGACTCGTGTCCACAAATGAATGGTGGAAAGAGTACGGCTACGATTCTTATGAAGACTATCGGAGAGATTGGTCTGACGCATTGTATAAGAATCGCACTCACTACGGTGTCGATGAAGAAAAGTTCATCGATGAATACACCGAGGGTGACGAAGATTTCATGGCTTACGTGATTGCCAACGAGCCTGAATGGGAATCTTACTCGGCTGACCAAAAAGAGGAAATCTACAACGCATACTATGGTGCGTATTACGACATGGAGGAAAGCGGTCAGATGTTTGCCAAGAACATTACTGAACGTGAACTCGATGCGTATTACGAATCTGATGCAGGGATTCTCTTCAAGCACTATGTCGAGGACCGTTATCCGAATCATTGGGACGAGTATGGTCCCGATACGAAACAGGCAATTTGGAATGAGTTCAAGAAGAACTTCAAACTGAATGTCGAAAGTACCGCAGCCAAGAAATAACATAACGTAAGAGGGGTGGGTACATAAACTCACCCCTCATGGAGATTTCTTATGCTTCCAGATTTTGATGATAAGTTTGCAGATACGCTTTTGTCGCGTATGTCGAGGCATATACCTTTCTCTGCATTCTGTTTTCCGCAAATCGACCTTACATTGGCTTATCGTGGTTCAGTTCAAAGCCCGTCCACCAATGTAAGATACGCGGTTGTGGTTATCTATGAGAAAGTCGGCAAGAGAACCGTACCATTCGATATGGTGGTTCCTATTATGTATGTCAACAATATCCCACTGAACCTCGCCCATATCATCTGGCCCCTATGCAAGATTCTCACATATGGAGACCCTGAAGATGATTTCTCTATGACACAGTACGAATCTCAAGACGATAAAGACATGATGTTCGAGTGTGTCTGTCGTAATATGTTCGCAAGGTGTCAGTCATACAGGCTTCTTCGGGAAAAGTTCAGAATGTTAGTGGATGTTGTAGGCAATACATGTGTCCGTTGTATTTATGGGCATCAGTACAGCATCTACGAACCGCCCTCTGAGTTTGATGGACATTTGTTGGCTAAGGCGTCATTGATTGGGAGTGGTCGTGGCATCCGTCGTGTTATATTCACACATGGACACGAATACTCTTTCCGTATGCACCTTGACGATTACATCTACTCAAGGGATGAGTACATTAACCCTGATAACTTCTTATGAGGTGTGCCATGCCCCTTATGTCACTAACAACAGACGAATGTACAACGCTCAGGGATAACATTATCAAGACTGTTTATACACTGCAAATTATGACAGAAAGCATGTGTACCAACAGGATATGTTCTCAGTGTCCGTTAAACTTTCCTCATTCAGATGGTTGCTTTCTCGTAAGAATGCTTGCAGCCATTAGTCTCGCCCCTAAACTTGATAACGCATTAATCGCCCTAAGAAGCGAATGCAAACACGCAAAAGAAAGGTAATAAAATGTCAAAAGACCCATCGGTAGCCTATCTTGAAAGTGTGGCTAAGAACATTAACATGATTTTTATGACAGGCAGTGTTTCTTGTCATACTCTCATGTGCAGTCAGTGTCCGTTCAATCTGCATAGCGGTTGTTTCTTAGCACAATTGGATGACCTTGTGGATAAGAGCATTCTTATTCGCAGGGCAGTCGATGATTTGAATGGGCAGAACAAACACGCCTCATACAAACACAAGCAAGTCGAACCAGTCATTGTGAATCCTCCTGATGATACTCAAATGGATGACATTGGGAGAGCAATCAGTGAGTTTCTTATGAATGAGCTTGGAGGTGGTGATAACAATGAAACAAACAACCCGTGATACACTTTTGATAGAAATGGCAAAACTGATTATCGGTATCGCCATTTACGGTGCAGGTTATGGTAGCGACTGTGAGCAACTCAATGACCTGCGTGAAGCAATCAATGACGCCGAAGAAGAACATAAAATGGACTATTTCGATGAATAAATGTAAATTCATGTTACACGCACATCCTAATCTTCAGGGGTACTCAATCCTTCATGTTGAGGTATTGGATGAGGAATTGGGTAATGTAATTGTCGTACCTATTGACGATTATGGTACTCGTTGCGTAGCTTCAAATGGTATGTATTCAGTCAGATGCGTACCGGAATGGTGGCTGTTTGATACACGAGAAGATGCAAAAGAAGCACTCGAAAATCTGTTGCTCGGCATCTTGAAGAGCGTACAGTCACATAAGAAATTTATGCTCGGTTCGGGTCCTGTTTCATTTTTTGATGGGAATGATACCCTCTCTTACGAAGCATATAAAGCTCGAACCAAGAGGAGAGCATCCAATGACAGGTAAAGATAAAGTAGACCTCGTGAATGTTCTGACAACCTTTGAAGGCATTTGTGGTCGCCGTCATAATAAAAAGGGCTTCCGCAAGTGTAATGGCTGTCCGTTCTACCATAAAACCTTTCGTGGTTGCTCATTCTACTCTGTGTTGGATGGGCTGAAACTCTACAACATCAACCTTATGAAACTCAAATACGGAAAGGACCCTCATGGCAAGTAAACCTTTCAAGAATGATTGGGTTACTGTCAAACTCAGAGAGAAGATGATGTTTCATGAGTATGCACACGTCGAAATTTATATTCCAAAAATGAATATCGGAATCAAATTTTACGGTGATGATTTCTATGATAACACTTACATTTACTTCTTCTCTATTATGAACCTCGATACGAATGAGATTTGCGACTGTGCATTAGAGTCATCGTTTCCAAGACAGGAACTTAGTGTATGGTATATCCTGCAATATCTAAAATTCTATGCCGAAAATAACGGACTGAATAGAGATGTTGCAAGCGACCGTCGGCTTTCTCATAGGTTGAGTAGGGATAGTTTCTTTGCATATCTTTGTTATCGACACCGTATGGCTTCATTTGTTGACAGGAATCACTTCATCGACAAGATTAGGTGGTATGAAAATGCACTTGTAGAAAATAGGACTGCATATTTTCGTTCACCGTTAAGTTGTACCTTCTTCACATTCAACCAAACAATCAAATTAGAGGGTTGGTAACATGGAATCTGATATGATAAAAGACATGTTAGACACGCCGCCACTCAGATTCATTCGTCTTGAAGATATGGACGTGGCGGTTACGTATCATGGTAGAATGTCGTTATCAAATTACAACGTCTATGCGTGTAAGTTGCATTCCGGCATCAAAGAGCCTGTACCTTTCATTTCACTTGCTGACAGATGGGCTAACTGGAATCTTCGCCTTCAAAGTATGTTCGTTGACATTCTGAGATACGGCGGAGAGGCTTATTATGACGGTATCGTTGAAGATTATCTAAACGACTATCAACCAATGGCTTCAGATGTGTCGTTTCAGATATGCTGTTGGCTTCTTCGGTCAGAGATAAATATGATGGAGGTATTCAACAAGGACACTTATGACAAACTGTATAAAATGTGGATTGGCTCTCGTGACAATGCTTTTTACACACTGAACGGAGAGCCAATGTCATATCGTTCTTTAATGTCTGTACGTGTTGACGATGGTAACTTCGAGGACTTAAACATCAGATACCTTGAAGATGCATCACCGTCACTCGTAATCAATGCCGCGCCAATCACAGCAAACCTCGGTCCACGTCTAACATACTAAGGAGTTTACAATGACTGATAACACATTAATACCTGAACTTGAAGATAAGTTTAAGTTCGGTCGTGTTCAGGCAACGATAAAAATGCCTGATTTCGGGATAAGATTCAAAAGACTGTCACGCATGAGATGGAATATGCGGTGGTACGGTATTGAACATCTATATCCCTTCATCGTCGTGATTGATAAGAATAAGGCTCCGGCTATCCCTTTCATTTATCAGGGCTATGAGAACCTGCCTTATGTCCATGACGTTCTTCGTGAGTTCGTAAAATACACAAGAGAGGTCCAATTCAGAGAACTATTGAATGACCAAGGCAATCCCGATACGTACTATGAAAAGGATAACCTGTTCAAATTGCGCTGTTATATGCTGAAAACGTATAGCATGCTTCAACGTGATAACCCATACTATAGGGCTGTTCGCAGGTCTTTGAAGATGGTATTTGACCATTTGTATCAATATCAGTTCTTATGCGATTCAGATTACCGTACTAATGGTCGGACTACTGTGGTAAGGTCATGTACCTATAAAGTTGAGAAAACTATGGCTACAACTACCGACATGCCTTACTCGTATTCTGAATGGAGCCGTATCTATCAGAATATGGTCGCCAACGAAGAGTACAACAGGGATGACGCAAGTACACTAATTAACTTCACATGCACTAACGAATAAGGAGATAACAATGATAATCAACGATAACACTGAGATTGCATCGTTGCTTCGTGGCCCATTCAGGTCAATCTCCATAAAAGCCGGACCATGTTTCGCAAGGGCATGTCAAAACCAAGGTAATGCTGTTGAGGCGGATAAGGTTTATGTTACCTTCAAGCATTATGGCAGAACAAGTTTTGACCTTAATGAATTTAACGCAATAGACATTTTTACATGTGATATTGAGGACTGTCCGCCTATTTTCATTTTCAACTTTAGGATGATGGACCTAAACGACCTGCTATTTTATATGGCAAATACGATGCACGACATAAATGATTTGCGTGGGCTGATTACAAGAGAAAGTATGGGCAAATCAGACCAACTATATGAGGCAACCTGTCGTTCTCTAAGGTCATATTGGGATTACTGCCCTATGAGAATGTCGTTACCTGTACGCTTCATAAATACAATCCAGCACCACCCATTTACATTTATTTATCAAGACTGCGATACGTCATGTCTTGCACCACTCAGAAAACATAACATTACCTTCGAGACCAGTAGGCAGACTTTCATAGCTGAACTTGCAGAAGGTAAGAGGGATGCTTATCAATGACACACGACCAATTTCTCATAACGTTTGAGAGGATAAAGTACGGAAATGCATCGGTACTTGACTATATCCTTGCATTGATGTATGTAAACTCCAATCTAAATGTATCTGAAAACCAAATGCATAAAAAACAGATACTCAAACTGTTTGCATTAAGAGCGAGGTATAAATTTTACAATGACGGTTCTGTTAATTATGACGTGCTTTCTGATTTTGAGAAGGAAGTCATAAAGGCTGTGATTGGAGGATGTGATATTGATTCCTTCATAGCCTTTAACCAGTCGAAAATCAAATTGAAATAGTATCGACTTTACGATGCTACTTGTAAATCGTTTTTAAGGCGGTTTTAGGGCGTTTTAAGCGCGGTTTTAGTGTTACCCTATATCTTTATCGGGTCGGTCGTTTACCTTGTCTTAAATCGCGTTAAAATTAGTTAAGCCGTCTAAACCAAATCCGTCCGAGGTCAAGCCCTTATGAAACTGGAAACCTGCTTCAAATGTAAGAATCGTGTTGACTGTCGCCGTCATTACATTGATAAAGACGGTTACGAATGCGATGAAATGTATTGGTATTGTCTTTATGACCAAACCCATGAGGATGATTGCCAATACTACGAACCCAAGTATAATATAGATACGCGCACATACACACGTACACAAGAGAATTAAAAATAGAAAAAATAAATCAAATAGAATAGAGTAACACCAAACTATAACAATGATAATATCAAAGTTATTGTTACCTGTTTCCCTATATATTTACCATATACGCACTACAAAGTTATAACGTATTGGTAATCAAACACTTACAAAACCATGCCAAAACGCTCATTATCTTACACGATTTATAGCAAGTTGTGTAGGTTTATTAGCAATTATACGCAAAAATAAGCCGTGGGATTTTTGCGCCATCACAGACAGCATCCCACGGCGGGTCATAAATTATCAGATACCATTCAAATCTGATGTATTCGTAAGAGGTGCATCATCTTCTGGTTTCCATTCCATTACATTCCCTGTTTTGAGGAATGCAGAAAGACGGGATTCAGACAGATAGAATGCCATCCTGACAACACTGACTGTATTGTACATATGTTTCTTATCGCCACAGAAATGCCATATATAACTCTTGTCGATAAGTTCCTGAATGTTTTCGTAGGCAGTGTTGTTGAAAATGTTCCAGTGTTCAATAATGTTAAAGTTTCCGATAACACTCATTTCATGGAACGGAATCTGATACTTCGGGTCAAGTTTCTGTGCAATCGGTGTGCATATCGTATTGACCACTGGCATATCCCCACAGTGATAAGGAGCGATGTCTTTACACTGTTTCGTAAATTGAATGTCACGCAACTTCGGCAGGTCCATAACCATAAGACCCGATTCCAGTTGCTTTGTACGGCTTTCAGGTGGCAGAGCAAATGAGCCATCGAGAAGCGTGTAATAATCTCGGCACAGTCCAATAGGCTTGTCATTCAGATTGACCGTGTAAATATCAGTCAGGTCTTTTCGGGCAAGCATATCAATATCCATGTAGATAACCCTGTCAACGCCTTCAAAAATGTCAAGCTCAGGGATAAGGAATTTAAGATGCTTTTCCTGACCGACCCAATACGAATGATACCTTTTAAGTTGACCGAACTCTTCATAGGAATCCATGTTCTTCTTCACAACTTCAATGCCGTCAATCGCGTTAAAGGCGTCAAGTTCATCAGCCTTATCCACACGGTCTAAAAGCACATAGAACTTGATTTCTGTTTCAGGATTCTTGCGGATGATAATATCGTACATGGTCCTGAGCATGAAACGATACCACTTGTCATTCGTAACGAGGCAGATATGAATTTTCATTAGTTCACCTGTTCTACTTTCACATCAATAGGCGGCTTTTCTGACGTGTTGAAAATGACCGCTACCTTTGTGTCTGATTTATGTTGATTGTTTTCAAGTAATCCGGCTAACTTTGCAAGGGAATTTAATGCAGTGATACGAGAGTTCATAGCTAACTCTTCTTCATTCAATATATTCTCGAACTCCTTGCAAATGGATGATAAGTCTGGCTTATTGATTTCCCATTCACACTCTTTTAGATATGCCAGACGTTCCTTTATGCGCTTATTGAAAAGCAGACGTCTAATATCATTACGGACAAGCGCAGGTGGTTTATCTACATTGAAGCCGCACCGTTTGTATGCATCAACAAGTGCAGGCATCCCATGTAATGATTGTTCTGCTATGTTACAGAGGAATGTTTCAACTTTCATATTAGCGATTGGCATATCTGGCGATTCATTTTCTTTCACCGTCATTAATGCCTCTCTAACATCTAATACGCCTGTGCATGTATCTGTCGGCATGTCTTTGTCGTTACATGCGCGTTTGTCTTCATCGTTACCTTTGTCGGTGTGTGTATTCATCGTCACGTCTGGTGGTTTGATTTCGTTTCCGTTATTGTCTTTGCGTGTGAAGTTCATCGTTGTCTCCATTTTACTCTTGCACAAGTAAAATATAAACTTTACTGATGCAGAAGTCAAATAAATATGACACTTATTTACAAAAATTTTTAGATTTTCTTTGATTTTTGGCTTGACAAACACCAAATGAGGGTGTATATTAATTGCAAACAAACAATCGGAGACCATAACCTTGAAAAAAGTTTGCTACAAATCAGGCTATCTCTACTATAAAAGAGATGGTAAGCTGTATCGGATGCCTTACAGCGAGGATAACATGAAGCTCCTCGAAAGCAAAGGGTACAGCACCAAATCCATGCGTACTTTAGGCGGCAAGCTGAATCGTGTACTGTATCACTATCAGCTTACATCCGTTATTGAAGCCGCGAAGCATAGCTGGAACCTGCTGATTGCTGACGTTATGGGTGCAGGTAAGTCAAGCTCTGCTATTGCGTGTCATGTTGCGTCAGGTTCCAAGAAGACGCTCATTGTTGTTCCTTCCAATATCAAGCTCCAATGGAAACGCAACCTCCAAAACGAGATAAAGAAGTGTCCACATGTGAAAGTCTGCAACTCGACAACTTATGATAGAGCAGACCTCATGGAAATCTCTAAATCGCGGATAACTATTATAAATTATGATATAGTCAACGCTTGGATGGAACCGCTTTGCGAGTTTCAATGGGATATGATGATACTTGACGAATCTCAGAAGATAAAAACGGATAACACTGGCAGAACACGCGCCATCTTCGAGATAAGAAAACACGTCAAGGCTTGTATCTGCCTGTCGGGTACTCCATTGACGGATAGAAACGCGGATATGTATAACACGATAAAACTGGTCAACCCATCCCTGTTCCCTTCTCGTTTTGTTTATGACCAGCGTTACTGCAATTCGTACAGGGATAAGTATAATCGTGCATCCGTGTCGATAAATACGCTTGAACTACACAAGAAGCTGATAGAATCCGGTACGATGATAAGACGCACCAAGAAGGACATCTATCAGGAAGTACCAAAGGTTCAGATAAGGGCTGTACCACTTGACGTGGCATCCAACGATATTAAACAACTCGAACAGGATGCAATCAGAGCGCAACACGAATACCTGAACGCTTGCAGTCGTGATAGATTCATGGCTAACGCACGTATGAATCAGTCTATCGAGGCTTATCTTCAGGAGGCAATTCGGATAAAGTTGCCATTGACGATAAGTTGGATAAAAGACTACCTCGAACAGACCGATGATAAACTTGTGGTTGCCTGTGTTCATCGTGAGAAGTGCGGTCAGATTCTTTATGATAACTTCAAGGATTGCTCTGTCTTGATTAATGGTTCTGTATCGACCAAGAAGAAAGACGATGCTGTTCAGAAGTTCATCAACGACCCTGATTGCAGGTTGTTAATAGGCAATATTCAGTCTATTAGCACAGGATTAGACGGTTTACAGACAGTATGCAGTACGTTATTGGTCTGTGAATTATGCTGGTCTCCCGGTGACTTGCATCAGTTATACGCACGTCTGGATAGGAATGGACAAACGGAACCAGTAGTTTGTTACATTCACTTTGTCGAGAACTCACTTGACGAAAGGCTTGCTCGTATGCTTGACCGTAAGACAAACATTCTATCCGAGGTGCTTGACGGTGTTTCCATGAACGATTCAGATAAACTTTCACATATGATTACTCAGTCTGGCGTTTGTTGTTAAACCCCGACAAGAGCCGCCTTGTAGATGCGGTAGGGTGGGTTTCCTTAACTTTTCCCACCCATTCCTTTCGAGAGTGCCTGATGTATGTGCCTTAGCGAATCTACAAATACATCTACGTCTGCCTCCTATGGTTTTCTTGACGGTTTCCCATAGGAGAGCAGACACCCCATCAAAAAATTTTCAAAAAATCTTCGTAAAATCGCTTGACTTTTATCTTTGTCGTGCTATATTATAGTAAACCCGAACACAAACAGGAGCTAAAAATGGGTAAAACAAAGAGACACGAGAAGGAATGGGGCAGTAAAGGTAAGCCCCATCACGAAGATTATGATATGGATTGGGAAGAAACAGAACGTGACTATACCGTTCAGGATTTCTTCAGGGGGTGTAAAGAACCTCGCATTTACTGCCCTAACTGCGGATATTCTGACGTTGATGATTTGACACCAATCGCTACACATTCCCGGAATAAGACGATGTGTCCGGGATGTGGTGGACCTGCTACAGTCGTTTATGATTAAGGATAACCACTTCCATATGAGTATCGGGATAACTTCTGTTCGTTTATCAGACCCCGACAGGTTTGGCATAAGACCTGACTCCCAAGTGTACCCCGCTGTCTGTATGCTACAAAATAAACGAAGACAGCACCTTAGATATGCCGCCTTAGCTCAATAGGCAGAGCAGGTGTTTTGTAAACATCAGGTTGTTGGTTCGATTCCGACAGGCGGCTAATTGGACTTGTAGCTTAAAGGTGAAAGCACTTACCTCATAAGTAAGAGTATCTCGGTTCAAGTCCGAGCAAGTCCACCAACGATAACAACCTACATATAGGATAAAATATGCACTTCACAATCATCACAAGGTGTTCAAGACCTGATAACCTTGAAGCGGTACAAGACAGTATACGCAACGTATTCGGCTTGACAGAACACACGTATCAGCATATCCTTATCGTTGACTGCACATCAGGACATACGGAAGAAGAGTTTAAGCCGTTTGCAGATAAGGCGGATAAGATAAGCTATGTCTACTCCAAAACTGACGGAGATAAGTTCATGGCTTCCGATATTGATACTGCTCTGATTGCTTTTAATGTACCGAATGACAGCTACGTTTATATCCTTGACGATGATAATATCCTTCATCCAGATTTTCTTGACGTCTGCAAAGAAATTAGTGATGAAGATATAATCGTGTTCAAGGTTAAAGGACGTCCGGCTTGGGGTCGTTCTGACATTGGCAACGCCATCAGACATATTGATTGGGCTAACTTTATCACGAGAGCTGATGTTATGAAGCGTGTCAAAGTGTTCAGAAACGGTAAGAAATCATCTGAAATTGACGGCAACTTCTTCAATAATGCAGTTTGGGTTGAGAAGTGTTCCGTTAAATTCGTAGACCGTGAACTTGCTTACTATAATAAATTGAAGAGGTAAGCATGAATTTTGTCTTTATAACCCGGTGCTATAAACCGACCAACATTCAAAAGGTCAAGGACAGTATTGCGTATGCCTTCAAGGATTCGCACCACACCTACACACATGCGCTTATCGTTGACTTGACTTTTGGAACACCTTACACGGAGTTTACGCAATTCAATGACGAACACACTACGGTCTTTTACGCTACGGATAAGAAAGAAAATGACGAGTGGCTTTCATCGTGGATTGACAGGGTTATACAATACGTGGGTTCTGATAACGACTATGTGTATATTCTTGACGATGATAACTTGCTTTATCGTGGTTTCCTGACGATTGCCGATGAGTGTGAAGGTCAGGATATGATTGTCTTCAAGATATTCAACCTGCCTCATTTGGGCAATCCTGATATAATGAACGCCTTTAATCCTATCGGTCATATTGATTGGGCTAACTTCCTAACAAAAGTCAAAACCATGAGAGAGCTTCACGTCTATCATGGCGGACTTACAGGAAGAGGCGAAGATGGTTGGTTCTTTATGAAGTGTAAAACGGACGGAAGAAACATCAAGTTCGTGAATACCTCCATAGCTTATTATAACGTACTGCCAAAACCATAAGGAGTGATTATGGCAAACAAGGTCTACGAATATTATAACGATACGTATACGTCTTACGTTTATCTTATCACCGGAACGCCTACCTTCTGCGCTCATTGGATGGTCGAGAATCTGCATCTGAATGAAAGAGAAACAGAGAAGATTTACGACTGCAAGGACAAGGAAGGTATCACTATGGATTTACGTGACTGTGATGGCGGCTTGTTCGGCAACGTTATCTTCATGCCTAAGATTGATAAAACACCGGAGCATGTGTCAACTCTTATACACGAACTTCTACATGCAACGGTAAATATTCTGCATCCTCGTGGTATTGAGGCAGAGGACAGTAACGCAGAAGCACATTGTTATCTACTTGGGGCGATGACAACCCATTTCCTCAAAGAACTTAAACTAATAACCAAACCGAGAAGGAGACGAAAGAAATGAACGTCAGCAACACAAACGTCTACAACCTAAAAGAAGCCTTGGTTGCATCTGGATTTCCGTTCAGATGCAATTTTTGTGCTGAGGTATTCGACAGTCAAGTAAAAGACTTCGACAACCCTGAACTGAATGTCGGTAAGCTGGCATTAGACAGGGCAGACCGTCTTGTGAAAGCAGGTGATGATAATTCCGGTCATAAGAATTTCCTCACTGGTATCTTGGTGTCGTTCAACGTGACTGCAACTAATACATGGTGGATGCAGTTTGAACGGTATCACTTCATCCAGATTGTTTCAAGCCAATCTAAGATGCACTGCCTTGAACAGCTTATGGGAAGTAACGTGGCAACCGAACATGTGAGTGACGCTGATTGGTCTAACCTCAACGATGCTCTTTGTGAGTATAAGAACGGTCACATTACTTACGATGATTTTGTTGCTCACTGTCCTATGGGTTTGCAGTTGACGGCTCATGTTGTTACCAATTACATGCAGTTACGAACTATCTACAAACAGCGTAAGAACCACAAACTTCAGGAATGGCATCGTTTCTGCGGTTGGATTGAAACACTTCCTTACGCAAAGGAGCTGATTCTGTCATGAACTATCTAACATGGGCGGCTACTGTTGTTTGTCTTACTGGCACTGTGTTGAATGTGAAGATGAACATTCTTTGCTTCTACCTCTGGTGTCTTGGCAACATTCTTTGGCTCACTTACGACTGCTCTATGTGTCTTTACAACAGGGCTACGCTTGACGTGGTTCAGCTTGCATTGGCTGTTTGGGGTATCGTATCTTGGAACGAAAAACAACGAAAGGATAAGAAATGAAACGTAAAACCTACACGATAAAAATTACTACCTCTATTGAAAGACCGGAAGCTCTCATCATCAATATCTTACAACACGCTAAACAGTTTCAGGCTGTACTTGATGCACATTGTGAAGAGTGGGATGAGAATTTCGACCGTGTTTACGATGAGTATAAACTTATCTATGACTTCTTACAAATGAACAAGGATAAGAAATGACCTGTAAAACCTGCGCTTGGTGTATCAGAAAAGCAAATATACGTTGCAGAGGTGGTATGATTATGGCTATCCATGAATCACACTTTTGCTTGGCTAAAAAGAGGAACGTCAAACTCTTAGAGTATGAGTGTTCCGTTGACTGTAACAAACATAAGGAGAAACAAAAATGAGTGGCGGTTCTCTTGACTACCTCTATTATAAAGTAGAGGACGCTTCACGGCAGATACAAGACCGTGAAATCAGTGCATTATGTGTTGATTTCGCTAAGGTTCTTCACGATGTTGAGTGGTATATTGATTCCGATATTGGAAAAGATACCCTCGATAAGACCATTCGTGCTTTCAAAAGGAAGTGGTTTGGTCCTCGTGATGAGCGTCTTAAAGAAATCATTGATGACGCTATCCATGAACTTAAAACCGAACTCTACGAAACGATTGGAGTGAAGGATGCGAGTAAATAAAAACCTAACAATAAAGGCGGTAGTCGATTTGCTTATTCTACAAATCAACGCATCATGTAGAGGTAATTGCGGTTACTGTCCGTTTCACATCGGAGACGATTACCACATGTTCTGTCTTAAATCTGCTCTTGAACGCATAAGCAAAGAGTTAGAGGACAGCGAATATTCTTACTTTGACGAGGAGGACGATTATTAATGGACGATTCTACCTTTGGTGCTTTCATTGTAGCAGGTATCTTTGTCGGTTGCGTATTTATTATATGCGCTACGACAGTTATTCATGCTGTTCTTGAATACAGACAGGAACGATGGAAACTTGAACGTGGTATCAAAACCAAACAACACGACCCCCACGATGACATTATACTTTGAGGTGAGACAAAATGACACTGAAACAAAACCTATCCGACATGGCTGAGGTTGGTATGATTCTTCTAATCGTTCTGTCGCTGATATTTGGGATTCCTATTATCATCCATCACGGCAACATCAAAGAGGCATTTACACCAGATTTCAAGCCTTACGATGACACTACAATATCTGTAAAACTTGATGAGGTACAGTTTGGAACTCTCATCACCACACTAAGAGGAGAAAACCAATGACTGACAAAATGAAAGCACTTCTTAAAGACCTTGCTGATGTGTTTGAACGGCACAACGCAAAGGTTGACATCCAAGACGGACAGGTTGTTGCTTACATTCGTATTCCCGGTGGCGGTTGGATTAACACATACTTCGATGCAGAGAACGAATACTGTGATAAGATAACCGCAGATACATTCAACAAACTCTTAGAGAACGGAGCTAAGGCAAAATGACTTGGGCATGTTCTCTTTGTACTGGACCATGCAAATACCCAAAAATTGCAGAAGCCAAGCTGTGTAAAACCGAATGTAAGTTATACAAACAGAAACTCGGAGACGCTGGGGACTTCTGCCGTACCCATAAACCAAAAACCAACAAGGTGAGACAAAATGACACAAACAGAAATCGTTGATAACATCCTTAACGAACTTACTCTTGCCAAACGTAAGCACCAAACTTTCCCTGCTGATGTAGTGAAGATGGTTGCTATTATGTCCGAAGAGGCAGGTGAGGCAGTACAGGTTGCAAACGATATTGATAATGCAACCACTTACGATGAACGCAAACTTCTCAAGGATTGTCTCATCAAGGAGCTGTCACACACTGCGGCTATGTGTATCAGAACTATAGAAAATCTGTAGTTTTCATACAACCATATCGGAGTAGCTATGAGAAAAATTGACTCTATGCTTCAACGACTTACAGAGAATAAATGCACAAAATGCCCACTCTCTAAAGAGCTGTGCTTCGGTGCTTCTGTAAGCCCTCATTGTATCGCAAGTCGGTACGTTCACCTTTTAATCCAAATCAAAAACAAAACAAACATCAAATGGACAAGGAATTTTATTCAGTGCTAAACGACCCACGACATATGCCCTATCGTGGTCAACGTATCTTGCTTTTCAGAGAATCGACTTACTGGTATGAGGTCGAAATTGTTACTTGCAATACGCATTTCCATGAAGAGTGGAATGAGTTTTGCGAGAAATACAAGGTGCTTTATTGGGTTTACCTCGATAAAGTTCAAAACCTGATACCTCGTAATGTCGTTCAGTACCACAAAGGTCAATGGTACACACCTGATTTGCCTTTGTGGGAAGGTGAGAGTTACGCCAAAATGAATGAAGGCGTGAAGAAACCGAGACGCAGGTCCATCGAAAAAGACTTCAAGATTTGCAGTACATGTGCCGCTTGTGTCAAGAACGAACACGGTACTATGGTCGGTTGTCTTGTGATGAATAAACGTCTACCTGCCTTCAACAGCTTACAGCAACGCAGGGGATTTATGAAACTTGCAAAAGAGTTGATATGCTTCCCAACTTGCTTCACGCTCACAAAACCAAAACGTCAACACATAACTGAACCGCTACCGAAGAGAACAACAGACAAGCCCGATGCTGATTTGGATTTCTCTGAGGCGGCTATGGAGGAAGAGTATGATGGCTAAAACGTACTGGTTGATTATGCCGGATATTAAATTTGGCACAACCGACCTGACTATTGAACATGTCTTGGTCACTGACATTTATCCCAAGCACATAGACCCGATTGGAAAGGTCTATATCAACAGCGCGATTGGTACGGTATTTATGCCAATGTCGTTACTTTACGCAACTGAACACGATGCTCTGATTGCCTTGCGTGATATGTGCAACCGTATCGCCAAGAGAGCAGAAGAGGAGTTAAACCCAAAATGAACGATATTCTTGAACTGCTTTGTGCTTTGTACGGCATCACGGAAGAAGTTGTCGATAGTTGGGATTATGACATCACCTTCTGTGGCAATAACGAATGTCCACTGCGTCCTAAATGCGGTCGTAATACCGATAGGCTGAAAGATTATCCGTACCCTGTCAGCATGTGTGGGTTTAAGCCTGACGAAAACGGTAAGTGTGACATGTTCTATCCGCAAAAACATAAAACAAAAAGGCGCAAAAATGCAAAGTGAAGACCTGATTCCCTTTGTTTTCGGGGCTATCTTGTTCGTCATACTCTATATCGCTTATATTTTTTGAGAAATTTTTGTTTTTCCGCTTGACTTTACAGAAAAAGGTGCTATATTATCTATAAACAACAATCATAACAGAGGAGATTGTAATGATAAAGCACAAGGTAGAGAACCTTACCTATGAAGGTCCGACATGGTGCTGGTGTCGTGGTACACTTGATTGTGACATTGACGGCAAGCATTACAGATTCGAGCCTTTCTGGGAATCAGGCGGGTCCATAACCTGTGATAGCGAAGGTAATTACTATGTTATCGAGGGTGATTGGATGTTGAACAAAAACTATATCCCCGAAAATATAACAGTCAGCATGGCGGAGGCTGTGATTGACGCTATGAACGAGCAAATCCCAAAAGGATGCTGTGGAGGTTGTATATGACGAACGACAATATTGTTTCACGTGTTCAGGCAAATGTAGACGAAATCAGTGATACACTTGCAACAATCGAAGCCATGACCTACCGTTGGAAAGAAACTGGCAGGGACTTGGTTGTCAATCAGGCTTTCTTGTATGTTAAACTGGCATCCCAAGCTAACGAGATGCTGAAACTTATTTTGGAAGTTAGCGACAACGATAAGGAGACAACTTAATGGGTTGGGGTACTTACTACAAATTTGACGGCTATCTTTCTCGGATAGGTAAACATGAACTGCACAGTAAACGAGAGCAGTCAGAAGCCCTTATTGCTATGTACTGGAACGAGATTCTGGGCTATATGGCTATGACGCCTCCTGTTTATGCCAAAAGCGAAGACGGTACTGAATATCCTTGGGTTGAGTTCCTTGATATGAAATTCAGAGAACTCAAGGAGGGTATGGAAGAAGAGTACCGTCTTATCCAGCGCATTGATGATTGCCTTGAAGCGATGGAAGAGAATCCTGATAACGTAACGGAGGGGTAATGATTAATCTCACAAACATACTTTTGATTATGATTTTATTCACTCTCTTCGCTATGGACATGAAACCAAGGCACTGATTATGGAAGAAGAAGCTGGCAAGTACATCATGGATAAGTTCTATGACCGTTTTAATCAAATGTACAGTCATAGAATCTACTCCTATGCTATGCACAGATTACAACTTCCAAACACAGGGACGGTCCATTCGATTCTGAACAGGAGATACCATCCGAGAATTAGAACCCTGTGCAGACAAATGCGCGTCATGGGTCTGATATTCGGTATTCGTAACATCCTGACGAACAAGGTGGAACTCGTAACGAACGATGCCGAAGCCTTGTTTGAGTTTCTTGACACACAACGCCGTAGACGCTCAGGAAGAAGTGCCTTTGTGGTCGCATGTAGATGTTGCAGACGTAGGAATGTAACACCGCACACACTGGTTCGTGCTTTCAGAGAACTTGGCTACATACTACAAATAGGAGAATACAATAATGCCTAACCAAGAACAGGAAGATGCAGCGTTCCTTGTAAGATGCTGTATCATGCTTGTGTTTCTGATTGCGGCAGGGATATTGGGCTTTACTCTTCTTTTGGCTATCGCAGGAGGTATGGAATGAACCTATACGGTATGCCTTATCAGGGTAGCAAAAGCAGGTTAGCCGAAAAAATCCTTGACGTTATGCCAGCCGCAGATAACTTTTATGATTTGTTTGCAGGTGGCGGTTCCGTTTCACACTACGCTACAACTATGCCTCTGAAGTTCGGCACTGTCTACACCAACGACAATGATAAGTTCGTTATGGACAGCTTCGACAGGGCAATCAGTGATGGTTTCAGACACGAGAACCACTTTGCTGACATATCGGAGTTCAAGTACAAGCGCAGAACAGACCCCTATATCTCATGTTGTTTCTCCTTCGGTAATAATTGGAGGACATACGCTTACAGCAGGGAGATTGAGGACTACAAACGCCAGTACCACAATGCCGTCTTCTTTGGTGACGGAGCAGGTATGAAGCGTTACGGTATTGACTTGAAACACCTGAAGAACCTTGATTACTATACGCTGGAAATGCGATACAGTCAGGTTCAACACGCTATCAGGGAGCAGTCATCTACGGTCGATACGATTCATTTGGTATTGCCACACTACAACGCTTTTACACGGCTTTTAAGGCTGGCTAATATCAAAAGACCTATAATTACTGCCCTTGACTATCGGGACGTGGTTATAAAGCCTTACAGCGTGGTTTACTGCGATATTCCGTATAAGGGAACAGGCACGTATAACTATCAAAAGTTCGATTACGAGGCGTTTTACGATTGGTGCAGTAAACAGGAGCAGTTGACTTTCATATCAGAGTACGAAATGCCTGATACATTCTTGAAGGTTGCCTCTTTCGACCACCGCACAATATTCGGACCTGTACCGAAGTGTATGCACCCTGTGAAAGAATGTTTGTTTGTTCCTAAACATCAATATGACCTTTTAACTTACCACCTTCAACATCAAGTAGAGGTACTTCAAAAATGATTGTCCCACCCTACACGACAGCGGAGAGGTTACATTTCTGTGTTGACCTGCTGAAATTGTTATACTATCGCTACATGTGTGATACGTATGCATGGGGGCGTCGGTTTCAGGATTCCATTGGTGATATTGCAAACCTATTGAATACATTTGAACCGGGAATAACAAAAGAACTTGGTGCGGCGGCTAAACATGATATGTTGGCTGGCTCTGTAACAAACGAACAATAACACGCAGTCCAGTGGTGTAACGGTAGCACAACAGGTTTTGGTCCTGTCGGTCATGGTTCAAATCCATGCTGGACTGCCATTTTTTGGAGAAATTATGAAGACAAATTGCACACGATACGACCCGAATACAGGGAACTGCAAACTGACAAACTCACAAGCTGAATGTGGGTATGACTGTGCAGGTTATTCGTACATTCCAGATAACTTCAATACACACCCCGGCTTTACAGCAAAGAATGAGGATGTCGTAAACTTGACGTCTACACTCAAAACTACAGGAGGTAATTATGCCCGATAAAAAGATTAACACCGAAGACACTACACCCGATACCTACGATGTTTACGTGGGTGAATACAAGGACGAAGACGGTACTTTCAAGAAAATGTACATCAAATCCAACGGTGAGGTGAGACTTGAGCCGAGTGATTGATTTTTTAGAGGATAACCATATTGACTACCGACTTGAAGGCAATCATCACTGTCGGCGTGGATGGGTTCAGATTTGTTGCCCATTCTGCATGTCTGGTGATACGAACTTTCATCTTGGTATCAATTTGGAAGAAGGTTACTGCAACTGTTACAAGTGCGGCTACCATTCCACCGTAGCAGTCTTTTCCAACTTGCTCGGTACGAAACGAACTGAAACAAGGCACATCCTTCATGGTTTGTTCAAGAATATTGACAAACAGGATATGAAGGAGATTTCGTTGCGTCCTAAAGAAGTTGTACTGCCGGGGAATGGTGCTATGCTTCTTCGTGCTTATGAGTACCTGATGAAGCGGTTCCCTGATTGTGCTGACGATGTAATCAGGAAGTACCACCTCAGTTCAACAGGCATAGCAGACCAGTACCTCACATACTACAAGACGGTCAAGGAACAGCGGTATTCAAACAAGTACGCCAACTGCATTGTAATACCGAATTACTTGCAGGGTCAGCTTGTTTCGTTTCAGTGTGGCAGTTACGTCAAGAAACAGTACATAACCGCCTGCGAATACGAAGAGTTGATACCATGCAAGTCGTTCCTGTGGGGTATTGATAATGTTCCGGCTGATACTGTTATCGTTACGGAAGCCGCCTACGATGCCATGTCTGTTGGTGACGGTGCTGTTCATACTCACGGTTGCTGTTTCACAAGAGAACAAATAAACGAGTTGGCTACATTCGGTAAGGTCTACGTTGCCTACGATATGGATTCGGCTGGTGAATCTGCGGCACATCAGCTCGTAAACCAACTCTCACACCGTACAGAAGTCTACCGTATTCATTGGTCGCATGGAAAAGACCTGAATGACCTCCTGAAAACAAAGGACGGTAGAAAAGAACTTGCCGAGATTAAGGAGCTGTTAAATTGATGGAACAGTTTGAAGATGATGTGAAACTGTTGAAAGACCCTGTTACCGGAATCCAGTTCAGTTTCAATTATGGGGCTGAGGTAAAAACACCAAAGGATGTTGAAGGTACTTGGTCTGTCAGCTTTTTCAATGAAGACACAGGGGACCTCTTATATCATGTAGAGCTTGCCCCCGGTGCTTACTTCGCCACCCCAACCAAATATTATGTGAAGTGGAAGATTGTGGCTCTCAACACGAAGTCCCACAATGTTTTCTCCACCACATTCGATTGCAAGGACAGGTACGTCAGGTTCAGAATCGCCCATAAAACGCTGGGTGATTGTATTGCCCACTTCTCGCAGATACTCGCGTTCATCGAAAAGCACAAATGCAAGCCGATTGTATTTGCACAGCCTTGGTTCGTGGAGTTGTTTGCGCCACATTATCCTGAGATAACAATGGTGTCTGACGAATCAATGCTGTCCGAGATACCCATATACGCAACGTATTTTATCGGCATCTTCTTCGATAAGGACGTTGAGCCGCTATGGGGTAAACTTCCTTATCAACAGCATGGTTTGAATCGTTTAGCGGCTAACATATTGGGACTGCCGAACAATATCGAACCTAAACCGCCTATCCTGAAAGCTACCAAACAGATTGAAACAGACCGTCCTTATGTCTGTATCGGTTTCTCAGGCAGTAAAGGATGCAAGCTGTGGTGGAATCCGTATGGGTGGTCTGACGTGATAAAACACCTGAACGAACTTGGATTTGACGTGATGTGCATTGACAAAACAAACATCGTTGGTCTGCCGGGTTCATATCAGAAAGCTCCACATGAAGCTATTGACTGGACTGGTGATTATACCTTACAGCATCGTGTCAATCAGATAAGAGGTGCTGAGTTCTTTATCGGTATGACTTCAGGTCTGTCTTGGCTTGCTTGGGCGTGTGAGAAACCTGTTGTTATGATTTCAGGATTCACAGCACCTAAAAATGAGTTCTACACTCCTTACCGTGTTTTCAATGAAGAAAATCCGTGTAAAGACTGTTGGGGCGATATGACGATTCCTTTCTGGCATAGTGCTTGGCTTTGGTGTCCTCGTGTCGATAAAAAGGTCTTCGAGCTTACAAAGAAAATCTACGAAGCACCAACGATGGAAGAGCGCAACATGCTTCTACAGGAACGAGATGCACTTGAAACGACAAAGTTCTCATGCACCAGAAACATTACATCAGAGCGTGTAATAAGAGCAATCGACCGTCTAATCAAACAGGAGAATATCAATGTTCCAAGTAAACCATTGGCTTGACGGAAACAAGATAGCCTATATCCACTGTTGCTATGCTCACAAGGTAGGTACACGAGGCACTAAGGACGTGTACCCTGTCTATATTGAGTATAAGGTTGTGGAATATAGGTTCGATGAGAGCAAGGTACTTCACAACAAGCAGTTCATTGTTTATCCTCCGTTCGAGATAACAAAAGCGGAAAACGGCTGGTCTGATGTTGGATTAACCTACAGCACCATCAAGAATCAGGGCGAGTTTTTCTGTCTTGTTGCTACCGAACTGAATTATGACCTTGAAGGTTGTATTCTGTGCGGTAACAATCTTGAATACGATGTTTGTCTGCCACTCCGTAAGGCATATCAGACAGATAATCGAGGTGCTTTCAGTATTGCAGGTAAGCTCGATATAAGCCGGATAAGAATGGTTGCTCGTGGTCTTCATTTCAGGGGCAAGCAATATCTCAGCATGGCTTACAACGATGTATTTCCCTACGGCTTCAATGCACGTAAGGCTGAGTTGAGAGGCGAACCTGACATGCACACTACGCTTTATCGGGAAGTGTTTGAGAAGCAACTTGAGCGTTTCAATGACGGTGTAAGAAAACCTCGTGAACTCTCATGGTTCCTTACAGTGTCAAATAACGACAAGTATCTCATTGACCCTGACGGTTTGTTTACGTTCTCAATGAGCAAAGAACCAATTATGAAGGTTGGTCGTTACGCAGGGATAAAAATGAAAGAAATCCCTGCTGACTATTGGGATGCCATTTACAGACCTACACTACAGAATGAAACGTTGGAGATTATACGCTTGGCGAAAAACGGTATCTTCCCTGCTTATAAAGACTTCCGTGGTTCATTCTAAAAATTTCCGAAAAATCTTTGATACACCGCTTGACTTTCGTAGTTTGGCGGTGTATATTATATTGTAACAATTCGGGGTATAGCTCAGGTTGGTAGAGCGTGTGCTTTGGGAGCATAAGGTCGCAGGTTCAAATCCTGTTGCCCCGACCAACTAAGGAGATATAATGCCAGATACCTTAACACCATCAGAGGTTGAAGAAATCAGGAAACTTGTTCATCTTGGTTTCAGTCAACCTCAAATTGTGAGAAGGACAGGGCGTTCTTCTGCAACCATATACCGTTACGTCAAACAAATCAAACAAGAACAAAGGAGACATTATGCCGCAATTCGACAACAGCGGAATAGTGGAGTTCGTGAAGAGAGTAATCAAGATAACGAACAAAGCTATGGCGATTCCGAGGGGTACGAAACATGCTGAACTGCAAGAATACCTCAAACCATTCACAGGAGACGAGTTAGATATATTCTTCAAGAAACTCGCTACTTCTCAATGGGTTAATAACGAATACTTTTCCCTCAATCGGTTAGTGAAAGAGGACATTGTTCGTTCTGTCATAGCCGGAGGAACAAAGGAACTTGAAGCCGTAAACAAATACTACCACCCGAAACGCCTTGTCATCGTGAGGTATAAAAATGAACCAATGCCCGAAGTGTAATACCCCTTTACTTGATTTCCGCTTTCTCATTGACGGCAAGGTGGAAGAGCTTACTCAGTGGTGTCCGAGCTGTAATGCAAATAAACTCAACCGTATGCAGGAAATGAGCAACGTTGCCATGATTCAGCTTATGATAAAACTCGGCGTACCAAACATTTACAGAGCCGCACACCTTACAACAGCCATGTATGACCTCAGCTCTCTTGAGTTCGTTAAAGGTACTATTTGGTATGGTGAATCAGGTGTAGGGAAAACTTATCAAATGGTTGGTATGCTGAAAGAGGCTATCCTTACTGGCTTTAAGGTCAAGTTCTGCGATTGGTCCAGCGTTATGTGTACCCTCAGATGTAAGCCGGAAGCGTACCGTGATATTGTGAACGACATGCTGAATTGCGGTGTTATTGCTATTGACGATTTCTACGTTGATAACAATTATACCTACGATTACGTCTACTACATTATCAAGACGCTTCACGGTGCAGGGAAACGACTTCTTATGACTGCAACGGAATTACCTGCACAGCCTAAGATTGCCATGCGTCTTGCTGAAATGACTAACCAATACGAGGTTGTGAACGAATGGAAATAATTGAGGCTACGGCTGATTTGGAGTTACGTATCGTTTATGATATGGTCAACTCCACACAGTTCCTTGAAGAGTTTGCGGATAAATACAAACAGGGCGTACTGTCGAATCGGTACTACTCTGTCATGGCTCGTATCTGCATTGTCTTCTTCAATAAGTTCCACACCGCACCGGAAGATAAGTTCGAGCGCGTCTTTAAGAATCAGGTTGCATTAGGTAAAATCAAACCCGAAGTGGCATCAGAGATACAGATTGTCTTGTCTTCGTTTGCCAATCAGGAACCGATTACCGACATTCAGGTTGAGATTGACGAGGCTTACAACTACTTTCAGGCTCAAATCATCAAGCTGTCCTCGGAAGAAGCCAGTGCATTAGTAGAATCAGGTAAACTCGATGAGGCTAAACAACTCCTTAACTCTGTTGATGAGATTAAGCCTGTCGTAGTCAATTCAACCGATATTCTGCAAGCCACTGATTCCGAGATTGATGATTTGTTCCGTCAAGAGGATGAACGGCTGATTTCCTTCGAGGGTGAATTAGGTAGGCTTATGAACAATACGCTTACCCGAAATTCCTTTGTCGTGTTTGAGGGTCGTGGTAAAGTGGGCAAATCTCACATGCTCATTTACACAGCCAGAGTAGCACGTAATCAGGGAAACAAAACCCTCTTCATCAGTTGCGGAGACCTTACCAAAAATCAGGTCAACAAACGAATCCTCTGCGGTGATGCCAAGACTTCCACCTCACCTGAATATGCGGATAAACAATTCATACCTTGTTTGGATTGCGTAAAGAACCAAAAAGGCACTTGTTTTGAGCGTAAAGGCAGTGGCAGTCTTCTCAACGAATGGAACGATATTCCCGATAGACCTGTTATCACAAGCGACGAATATATCCCATGTGATGATAAGGCTTGCAAGGAATATAAGGAAGCTGTGTCCTATCGTCAGGTGCATAACCCGATTCTGACACCTGAAATTGCCAAACTCATGCGTGATTCTTGGGTCAATCAGAAGCACAAAGGCAGTCTGTACGTTGAGCAGTTTCCATTAGGTTCTCTTACGTATAGCGGTCTGGTTACGCTGACAAAGAACATCTGCAAGAAGCTCGGTTGGGAACATCCTGACGTGGTTGTTATAGACTACATTGACGCTATGGCAACCGAGGGAAGAGACCCACGCGAGGCAGTCAATCAGAGGTGGCGGTCAATACGTGCTTATGCCGATATATTCAAATGCCTTGTTGTTACGGCTACACAATCCAACGCAACAGGCTTTAATACAGAGGATTTGACGTTGGCATCGTTCTCTGAGGATAAACGAAAGATTGATAACTGTTCAGCTCTTTACGCTATCAATCAGACACCAGAAGAGCGAATCAAGAACATTTGGAGAATTGCGGCATTACTTAAACGTGAATCTCCTTATGATGAACGACAACAGGCTAAACTTTACGGATGCTTGGCTTGTGGAACGCCTCACATTCTAAGTGTCCATAACTTCGCTGAACTACCAAAACCAACCACGAGGTGAAAAACATGAAACTCACTATCAAGAAAATCTCCGCAAAGAAACTCGCTAACGTCTGCAAGAAGGTCGGCATTGTTGATAAAGAAGCAATCCACGAGCTGAATGCTGATGTGCGTAACAACAACTTCAAGAAGTTCACGATTGGTGTTCTTAATGAACTCTGTGAGCGTATGGATAAACTTGAAGAAACTGTCAGTAAACTTCAGGAAGACACTGACGCAACTCAGGCATATCTCGTCAAAAAAGCTATTATTGAGATGCTCAGTGACAGTCTTGAAATTACTGATGCTGAAGAGGTTGACGATGACGAAGACTGATACAGACCGCCGCAAACTCATTGAGATATTTGACAAGATAGCCTCGTTATTCAATTTTTCAACAAAGGAAATTGAATCGGCGCATAAGTCGAACACAGGCAGATTGAAACGCCTCCTGTGTTCTACAATCAAGCAGTTATCGCAGAGGGAAGTACGTTCATTCGACAAGGAAGACGTAACCTTTATGCAGAACGAGCTTGGGCTTGAAACACCTGAATCTATCATGGAAAACAAGACAGAAACAACTCTTGAAGATATGGTAGTCGAGGTTATCTTGCTTCAAAACGCATCCCTCTTCACTATCGAAAAAATCCTTGCTCTGCTTGCCTCTAAAATGGGTGCGGAAAGTGAAGCACTCGAACAGGAAGTCAAGGATATGTTGAATCTGCTCGGCTCAAAGAGGGTTTCAGTTATCACGACAAGCGATGGAAACACTTACTCACTCAACTTAACAACCAAACTTTAAGGAGAAACAATGAACGTAGCTACCGTCAACCGGGCTGACATTTTGAAGGCTCTGGGCATCATCAAGGAAATCATCAAACCCGATACCACAGAGAACACCGACCCCTCCAAATATGTCATTATTCAACATGGTCGGATTCACTGTATCTCGAATCAGTTTATGCTTGTGATTCCTTCCGAGCTGAACTTTGACGCAAGATGTATTGACGTTGAGTTTGCCCTTCTGTATGACTATCTCCGTAAACTCAAAGAAAAAGAGATTATGGTTGGTGTCACGCCGAATGGTACTCTTGGTGTCAAAGCAGGTGATAAGAGCCGTGTCGAATTTGCAATCAGAGACGATATTGACTTTGATGAAGAATACCTTGAAACGGACGAGGATAACTGGCATGAGCTTCCCGATTCCTTTGTTACGGCTATGCAATATACCGCTTGGGCTTCGGATAAAAGTGATAACCAGTACAGCCATGTTGCAGTGAACGATGGCAAGATGTACGGCTATAACGGAAAGGACAGATTCGCTTGCTTTGACATGAAACAGCAGGGTATTGACGCTTTCTCCATCAAGGAAACTGTCTTTATCCACAGCGAATCTCAGACTTTCGTTCAGAAGTACATGGCTATCGACCCCATGAAAGGCAGACCGAAATACTGCATCAAGAACGGTTGGCTTCACATGCGTACTGCTGACGGTGTTATCTTCTCTTCAAGGACACGCTCTGATAACGCTTTCGATGCGAACTACATGGAATCTGTGCTTGAACCCGGCAATAGTCCTGTGTTCCGTATCAATAAGAGCGTTGAAGAAGCTATGGACAGGGCTAACCCATTCAGCGGCAACAACAATAAGGTCAAGCGCGTTACTGTTCATATTTGCAACACAATCAAGACGAAACAGGAAACAATCGAGGCTCCGCCAGACATTTCCTATTTTATCCTGACTGCGGTTCGTGAAGATGGGAGCCGTATCTATGAACGCTGTGATATTCCGAAAGTCAATGAGACAATCAGATTCACGGTCAGCTTCAAACTGCTCGAATCCCTGATTAAGTACGGTGAATATTTCCGCACCTATGACGGCAAGCTCACTGTTATCGGCAGTACGGATAATGGTACTCCTACTGGTAATCCTCTGTTCAAGGCTATCGCTGTTCTGTACGAGGAAGACTAATGAAAATTGTAATGCCAGCATCTATGAGCAGGGTTGAGTATGACGAGCCTAACTGTGCGTCATGCCACCTAATCAAGAACTCCAAGCTGATGTTATACGGTGAGGGAAAGAAACGCATCCTTATCCTACTTGAAAAACAAGACCCGATTCAGCAGACAAGCAAGACGTATGCTATTGGGGACAGGTTCAGTTGGATTAAGGACGTGTTAGCCTCTTACGGTGTTGACATCTCCTTGGATTGCTGGGTTACATCAACGGTGGCTTGCTACGGAAACACAATTACGGCTACACAGGCACAATGCTGTTTTCCTTACCTGAAACAGACAATCAAGAAGCTCAAACCAAACCTTATCATAGCTTTCGGTGATTTGTCTGCAAAGGTACTGTTCAGCAGAGTTGTCGAAAAAGACGCATCCTGTCAAGCTGTTCACGGTTTGCTCCACAACAGCAGGGAGTTTGAGTGTAACATCATGTCAACTTTTACTCCACACTCTAACGTGAAAGGCAACAGACCGGACAGTATAGACGATTTGCTCATTAAACGAGATATTAAAATCGCCCTTGACAGCCTGAAAGAACCTCGGCGCATTTGGAAGGAAGAAACCGAGTGCGTCAAGATTCTTACGGATTCGGATGCTGTCAGCGTTATGGACGAAATGATAAAGAATCCAAAACGCCGTATGAGTGCTTTCGACTATGAGACAAACTGCTTACGCCCCTACAACCATAACTCGAAGCTGTGGTCTGTGTCTATTTGCGAGAACAGTGATTTGAGTTACGCCTTTATGTTGGATTCTAATACGATTCCAAAATTTACGGAGTGGCTCAGAACGACACACATTCTAAAAATTGCACACAACTCACACTTCGAGAGGCTTTGGAGTATTGTGAAACTTGGTACGAATCCGGCTCTGCTGAATATCGACACCATGCTTCTTGCTCATGCCTTGGATAACAGAGATATGGGCGGTCTGTCAATTAAGTTCTTAGCACCTATCTTCATTGGTACTACGGTTTGGAACGCTAACGTTGAAGCTGAATTGAAACCCAGCGACAAAGATATTAAACAGTACGGCACTTATGCAATCAACACAATTCATCGCATACCGAAGAGGATATTGCTGACCTATAATGCAATAGATTCTTTGGTTGAGTACCGCACTGCAATCGTACTTCTTGACCAACTTAAACACTTCTACGAAACATTCCCGGAGATTGAAGAATGACAATCGAGGTAGTAGACTTTGGAGAGGCTTTTAGCATACTTTGTGATGCTGTAAGGGAAACCGAACGACAACCTGAGTATGCCGAAGCAATTATAGACAAGTACGGTGAGATTCTTCATCAGGTAACTATTCCGATTGTCAGACCACCATACGGAACTGAGAGGTATAAATGATTCCACGTACACCAGAGGCATTTAAGCTCCTGATGCAAGGTGAGGACGTTCTTACACAGGTCAGCAATAACGGCATGTATATTGACGTTCCTTACCTTCAATCTCAGAGGGAAACGATTATCAAAGAGTGCGATAACCTCAAAGATAAGTTTCTTAATGAGACTAAATTGGGGCAGTTATGGTTGAGCAAGTACGGTTACAAAGCCGATATTGACAGCTCTTCACAAATCCGTAACGTACTGCAAGCCAGTGGTTTTGATAAGTTCCGCAAGACAGAGAAAGGTAATGATTCCGTAGACAAGTCGGTTATTGAAAAACTGCCTTATGAGGAATCAAGTCTGCTCTTGAAGCGAAGCCAACTCAAAATCCTGTGGCAGAGCATTATCAGCAAGTCTATTCAGGAAGTGGATGAGAACGGTTTTATCCACCCTGAGTTTATGCTTCATACAGTACGTACCTATCGCTCAAGCTGTGTCAACCCGAACCTACAACAGATGCCTAAGAACAACGACTTCCAGAAACACATTGTTCGTACAGGTTTCTTACCTCGCTCTAAAGACAGATGCTTGGTGGAACTTGACTTACGTGCCAATGAGGTTTCCTGTGGTTGCTCGATTCACCATGACCCGAATATGTTACGTTTCCTGTCAGACCCGAACGCCGATATGCACAGTGAGGTCGAAAAGCACTATTACATGCTCCAAGACAACGAAATGTGCAAAGCTCTACGTAAATCCGTTAAAGGCAGATTCGTCTTTGCAGGGTTTTACGGTGCAGGGTTTGAATCAATGGCGCGTAACCTTTGGGACTTCGTTACAGAGGACAACCCGAACACAGGAACAGGACAGCCAATCCTCGAACACCTTAAACAGCGTGGAATCAATACGTTTGACGATATGCTGACCCACACTCAAAAGGAATACGAATGGTTCTGGTTTGACCTGTTCAAGTTCTACGGTGAATGGAAGGAAAAGCAGTGGGAGCTATACAAGAAGCAGGGTTATCTTGACTACCCTACAGGATTCAGGGTTACGATGAAGATGGCTAAAACACAGGCTATCAACACCGTAGTTCAGGGTTCGGCTTTCCATGTACTGCTTAACACACTGATTCACCTTCAGCGCAAGTTCATCAAGTACAAACTCAAATCACTTATTATCGGGCAGATTCACGATTCAGCCGTTATGGATATTGTTCCTAACGAGTATCAGACAATCTGCGACCTTTACATCGAAAGTCAAGCCGAGGTCAGAAAAGAATGGTCATGGATTGTTTATCCTATTGCCGTTGAAGCTGACTTAGGCAAACCCGGTGCTTCTTGGGCTGACCTTGAAGAAATGGGCGAAATCAAACATTCATAAGGAGACGTAAATGTCATTATACAACGAAATGAGACCTACCACCTTTGACGAAATTGTAGGTCAGGATGAAGCTGTGGCAATCCTGAAACATGTCGCAGAACACACAGATGATAAAACACAGCCGAGGGTCTTTCTGCTTGAAGGACAGTTTGGATGTGGCAAAACGACAGCCGCTTACGTGTTTGCTAAAGCGATTGGTTGTAATGCCTCACTCGGTGATGTGCAGATTCTCGATGCCAGTAAAGACCGTTCTATTGATAATATCAGAGCCTTTGTTGACATGTGGGGTACTTATCCTATGACAAGAACCTCTAAGGGCAGGGTCTATATTATTGACGAAATGCAGGGTCTTACTCCCATCTGTTTCGAGGCTCTGTTGCGGAATTGTGAAGAGGTTCCGCCATGCACGTTTGTTTTCTTCTGTACGACCGATGCTTCCAAGATGCCTAAAGCATTGAAGAGCCGTTGTAAGGTTCTGCCAATCAAGCCTTTAACTCCGTCTGCCATCTATAAGAATCTTGGTCGTGTTGTTGAAAAGACCGGGATTAAGATTGACGATGAGGCTATGAAGAAGATTGCATTGAACTCTGAATCGTCTGCCAGAGTATCGTTGCAGATTCTTGAAAACTATGCACTCAATGGCGGTAACGTTGATAAGGCTATTGAGATGCAGAGTGGTACAGGTGAAAAACTTGAAGCCGATACACGCGCTCTTTGCAAGTCAATCGTAAGCAAAAGAGGTACATGGGAAGAAATCGTATCGTTCCTGAAAGCGTACAGTGGACAGGAAGAAACAGTCCGTATGGCTATTCTTGGCTATCTCAACGCTTGCATGATGAACTCCAAATCCGCCACAGACAGAGCGCGTATGGTTCGTATTGCAGAGTGTTTCCTTAATCCTTTCTTCAATGCAGGTAAGTGTGGTCTGACGTATATGCTTGCCTGTGCGTTCGAGGTGAAATAATGATTTTTGTTGTTGATTTTGACGGTACGTTGTGTGAAAATAAGTTCCCTGCCATTGGTAAGGAAATCAAACGCAATACGGACTTCTTGCGGAAATACGTTCAAAACTCTCCTCATAACGAGTGGATTCTTTGGACGATGCGAGAAGGAGACAGGCTGAAAGAGGCTTTGGATTGGTTGACAAGTATCGGACTTAAACCTGATGCCGTCAACGATAATCTCGACCGCCTTAAAGCAGAATGGCAGAACAATCCACGTAAGGTGTATGGTGATTTCTACTTGGATGACCACAACTTTACTGTCCCTGCGGAAATTACCTCGGATAAGTTTGAGAATGACAAGCCAGCAGTTATGGAGAAAGCTACCACAAATGTTAAAACGATTGCTGAGTTGGCTAAAGAAGTACCGACCAAAAACTATCCGTCCTATTTGGATTGCCCGAAGCCGAAACATGCCCTGTCTAAAGCCGATGCAGTGAATCACCCCAAACACTACACCGACACACCCTTCGGTCTTGAGGTCATTGAGATTACCGACAAGTACGATTTCTCAGTCGGTAACGCACTCAAATATATCCTCAGAGCAGGGAAGAAGGGTGATGCGGTTGAGGACTTGGAAAAAGCGGTCTGGTATCTCAACCACAAAATAGAACTTATGAAGAAAAATGGAAGTTCTGTTTTATGACCCGATAGATATGTTGTGTGCCGTAAAGAAACGCTATCCTACCAAGCTAATTGATTTTCTATGTGATACTTGCAACGAAATCAACTACTCGGTGGACAGAAGGTTGCTTATGGCACACGACCTTGATTTCCTGTCACATTTCACCAACTCAAACGTCAATACAACAAGAAAACAACTCAACGAACAACTAACTGCAAACGATTATAATGTAAACTTCTTGGTCAGGTATTTGCTTTCATTATTTGACGTAGTGAAACGCCTGAGTTATGAAGACCAAGTAATCGTATGCGACAACTTTGATAGGATTAAATATCATGCAAACTTTACCAATTATCAAGCAGTTTGTGAGTGCCATGAACACGAGCAACAAGCAAAGCCACAAGAAAGAATGCTTGAAGTATTACTCGAAAAACGGAGTAGTACGTGAGCTTCTGTCCATCTTGTATAACCCAATGACTACGCTCGGTGTTACTTCCAACTCAATCAGAAAGTTCACACCGTCAATCACCATGAGCAACGATACGAGCTTGGTCTACATTCTACAACGCTTGGCTTCTCGTGCGCTTAGTGGTAACGAGGCTCTTGATTACTGTGCCAGTTTCATTCGTCAGGCAGGTAATGAATACGAAGATGTGCTGTATAAGATTTTCGATAAAGACCTGAAAATCGGAGCAGACACCAAGACTATCAATGCCTGTATGGACTTGAAGATACCTGTGTTTGAGGTTGCTTTAGCTCACGATATTCATAAAAGCCCTACCTTCAGCAAGCGTGTCGAAACAACCCCCTATATCATCACACGTAAACTGGACGGAGTAAGGTTGATTTGTGAGTATAAGGCAAGCACAAATGCAGTCAACTTCTTCTCTCGTATCGGGCATCCTTATACTTCTTTGGAGTTACTTCGTGAGGCTCTGTTGCCTGTGTTCAAGAGATTCGGCACTTCCTGTTATCTCGATGGTGAGCTTTGTGTCATTGACGAGAATAACAAGGAGAACTTCAAACAGGCAGTATCGGAAATCAGACGGCACGAGACAATGCTCAAACCGCACTACAAGATGTTCGATATGCTTACCCCGGAGGAGTTCTTGGGTATCAAATCAGACAGACCCTACCGCCTGAGATTAAATGCTTTGGAGTTCATGTTTCAGAATTTCACAAGCTCTAAGTTCAGCGTGATTGGACATTGTAAGTATACACCTGAGAACTTCGATAAGGCAACTCAGCTTGTCGAACGTAAGGGATGGGAGGGTCTGATTCTTCGTGCTGATGCTCCATATCAGTCTGGTCGTACTGCTGATTTGCTGAAGGTCAAGAAGTTCACAGATGACGAGTTTATTATTGAGGACATTACAGGAACCACCAAGAATATCCTCAATGTCAAAACGGGTCAGATGGAAGAAACGAAACTGGCTGGGGCTATGGTTATTCGTTATAAGGGTAATCCTGTAGCTGTTGGCAGTGGGCTTTCTGACGAGCTTAGGATTGACCTTTATAACAACCCTGATAAGTACCTCGGACGCAAGATAACCGTGAAATACTTCGAGGAAACAACCGATGCAACAGGCAAACCTTCCCTCAGATTCCCAATTTTCAAGGGTTTTCGAGATTTACCTGAATAAATTTTCAACTTTTTATTGATTTTCGCTTGATTTTTGCTTTAAGTGTGCTATATTATACTTAAAGCAGCCCACAACCCCAATAGAGGAGAACCACAATGACAGATGCTATGGAATCTGCAATCGAACTGAACGACAAGAACCTGCTCAAATGCAACTACGCAAAAGCTATGAGCAACTACGAAAACGCAAGAATCGAGTTGGCAAACCTTACTGCCGCCTATGACAGTGCGCGCCACGGAAAGCGTACCGAACTTTACAAGGAAAAGCTACTCGGTGCTAAATACTCCGAAGAGTGCATCAGAAGCATGACCATCAGTGAGTTTGCTGAACTCAACGCTAAGGTTCTTGAAGCACAGGCAAGGCTCGATTGTTACAAAGTTGAGCTTGGTTTCGCACGTGATATGTTCCTTGACCACAACAATAACTAATCCCAAAGGAGAAGACTATGAGCAATTTCACAATGGCTGACATCAAACGTATGCGCGAATCTCACGATGCACGAGTGGCGGCGGCAAAAGCTGTCCTCACTGGCAATTTCAGGGAGATTCTTAACACCAGTACACTCCCGAAAGGTGTGAAGCTCTGGTGGCCTCAGAATGACAAACCGGAAGAGGCTATCATGCGTATCGTTGACTTCCAGACCACAAAGGCTGTCAATGCAGGTGGCACGAAACCCGGTGAGTTCAGTGCTTTCAGACGCTACAAGACCCATAACCTGCCGGATGGTCGTACAGTTGTGTGTCCGACCACTTACGGCAAGAAATGCCCCCTGTGCGAAACTGTTGCGGCGCATTGGGATGAAATCAAGAACGACAAGACAAATCAGTCTCCGTACAGCAAGCTCAGACCCAAAAAGATGCTTCTGTTCAATGCCGTCTTCAAAACTCCTACGGAAAGTGGCAGTGTGAAGGTTGTTCCTCGTGTTGTCAAATGCACCGAGTTCTACTTCATTCCCATTTTCGACAAAGCTCTGAAAGCAGAAGAGCAGTTCAAGCCGAAAGAAGCTGATAAAATTTACAGCTACTCCGACATTGAACTTGGTTACTGGTTCACTGCTCGGTTCGGCATGGCTCCGGCTGTTGCTACCAACCCGAAGTCCAAGCAGATGATGCAGTTGCTTGATGTGAAGCTCGACCTTTCTACGTCCAAGATGCTTCCTGAACAGCTCTTTGATTATGTGGCTGACCTCGACCTGCTGATTCCTGATGCTCCGTCTTACGAGGAACTGTACGCCCTGATTGATGAGCGTCCGGTTAATGTTGCGGCTCCCAAACAGGAAGAGGTTACGACACAGCCTGATGTGGAAATCGCTGTTGAAGAGGCGGCATCTACTGGTATTGAGCGTCCTGTCAGCACGAGGGAAGAGGTCGAAACCCTTGATACCAAAGCCGCTGATGAACCGCCGCAGACTGGATTTGCCACGGAAGAGGAAGTTCAGCAGAGCGATGACTTCGAGCTTGGTGACTTCGATATTGACGCTTAACAAAAACAAGGGGTGGTGGCATAACAACCACCACCCCAATAAGGTAAACCACAATGGAAATTTCTTACAGACGAACCATGCAGACCAAGGCTTACGAATCCATAGCTCTTGAAGTCAAACTCAACGAGGATGAGGTTAAGCCTGAATACGAAGAATCCATCAAGGAACTTATCGAAAAGGTGGATTCAATCTGTGAACAACACGTATATGACTTGCAACACGCAGGTGAAGCACGTCTACCGGATTTCTGAACATGAAGAAGCGTTATTTAGAGAACCCCGAAGACGATTCCTTTACAATCAACCTGTCCGACATTCCTGAATCAAACATGACCGTAGCCGACTACAAGGAAATGGTCGTGAGGAATAGGGCTTACTTGGATTTCAGGAAACGTTCAGGGCTTACGGATGAGGCTTGGTGTTACGCCATGAATATCAGCGAAGGACGAGATAGAGCCTACGTTGAATGTACCGTACAAGTCCCTAACGTAACTCTAAATAACGCCGAACGTGTATCAAGAAAAATGCAACGCTCCATAGATTACTGTAGGAGAGCTATTATAGATGCCAAACTTAACGAACCGTGAACGAGCTGTCAACTTCCTGAATATGCCGAAAGACCGCATTACCATTTTAGTTGACAGCCGTTGTGTATGCTGGAACGCTACATTCAAGGCATACAAAAACTATCCTAATGTAAGAAGTCAGGAAGAGCGTGAGGCTACTATCCTGAACTGTTTCTTTGATAAAATCGAGTTCATCTGCAAAGCACTGAATACCACAAAGTTAGTGTTTGCATGGGACTGCTCAAGGGAAACCAGTATCAGGCGTAAGCTCTATCCTGATTATAAAAACAATCGGGCTGGCTGGAATCCTGAAAAAGAAATGCCACACACAAGCCAAAGGACTACGGAGGCTATGGATAAAAACCTGCAAATCCGTAAAGAGTGTGAGTATTTCTGGAAAATCATTGAGACTGAGGTAGTTCCAAAACTCGGCTTCAAGAACTGCTACAAGGCTGACGGATATGAGGGTGACGATATTATTGCCAGTATTGTTGATTCCTACCCTGACAGATACTTTGTTATCTACTCTGACGATAACGATTACATCCAGCTCATCAGAAAAAACGTGGCTATGGCTTCGGTCAGGGAATACGGTGGCGGCAATAACGTTACTGTCTACAACGAAGCGAGAGCCATGAACAGTCCAAAGCTCCGTGGTCTGCATCCAAGTCGATTTGCTGACGTGAAAGCATTGGCTGGGTGTCACTCTGATGCGGTTCCGGGTGTTAGAGGTATCGGTGAGAATCGTGCGCTTGAATATCTGCTTACCGGAACAATCAGAACACCATCAGGAAAACCATCACTACTTGTCAAAAAGATTGAGGATGCCAAAAAGAACGGTGAACTTGCTCTATGGGATAAACTGGTTCGTCTTCCTCTTGGTGGTGTTCCTTACTTCGAGCTGGTTCCTGATGAATTTGACTATAAGTATTTCATCAAACTCTGTGATTACTATGGTCTGATTCAAAAGCAGGGTTCCGAGTTTTGGTCTGAATTAATGGGGGGTGAATGATGGCTCGATACGAAATAGAGATTCCTTTTGAGGTAATCCCTGTTCAATCCGTAAGGGTTCGCCGTATCGGAAAGCATATCACCACCTACCAACCTGCAAAAGTCGTAAACTTCAAGAAACAGGTTGCCGAATACGTTACAGAGGATTTGAAACATGAAACCATACCTCTTTTTAGTGGTATTCCATTAGAGGTACACTTTGGTTTTTATTTTAAGCCCCCAAAATCGCTCAAAGGCAGTCCGGTCTATAAGATTACCAGACCAGACATTGACAACTGTGGAAAAGCCCTGCAAGACGCCTTAACAGGGATTCTATGGGCAGACGATAGTTTAATAGCTGTCAGGCATTCATTCAAGCTATACAGTGACACACCAAAAATAAGAATTTCGGTGGCTACTCTTGACAAAGCTGTTTAACATTGTTGCTCAGATGGGACTTACCACAGAGCAGGTATGTAAGATAACCGGACTGCATAAGCGTCAGGCTATTCGTCTTATCAACTACGGAGTACAAGATATTCGCGTGGCTAAAAGACTGGCTAAAAAGTTTATGCTGTCCGATTATCGCTTAATTCTTGAGAACAATACAGGAGGTTTCGATGATTGAGCAATTAAAAGCTACCAATCTACAGAAACACGAGAACATTACGTTGAACTTCATTGAAGGTGTCAACGTTATCACAGGACCTACGGATTCAGGTAAGACAGCCATATTCCGTGGGTTGAAGTGGGTGTTGATGAATGACGGGGATTCAAGCAAACTCGTCAAACACGGCACTCAGAAATGCACCGTATCAGCAACGATTGATGGTAATGTAATTGAGAGGTCGTACAGTGCCTCAAGCAATACCTACAAGTTGAATGATAATCTGTATAAGTCATTCAGAACCAGTGTACCCGGTGATATTGCATTACTGGTGAACATGGACGCTATCTCAATTCAGGACAGACGAGATTTGCCGTTTATGGTCTACTACAAAGGCTCTGAAACAGCGGAACAGTTCAGTACGATGCTTGACCTTAATGAGATTCAGACTGTTACGTCAAACACAAATCGCTATGTCAAACAGACTGCCGATAATGTGGAGAAACTCAAAGTCTGTATCTCAAAGGCTAAAGAAGAGCTTGCCTTTTACGCTGATGTTGACATGGCGGCTGGACTGCTGAAAGCATATACTGCCGACCGTGATGTTTGCGTTAAATTGCAAGAAGAACTAAGAGCAATCACCGAGTACAAAGACAAGCTGTTTTGGATTCAACGTGCTATGGCTGGTTATGAACGCTACGCCGATGCAGATAAAGACCTGTGTGTACTGGAACAACTCAAACAGGTTGCGGATGAGCAGTATAACGAGCTGTACGAAATCAGACTGTTGAGAAGCCAGCTCAAGGATGTTGTTGTCAAGTTGCAGAACAATAACATCACTGAGGCTGAATCTGACATTATCTCACTCAGCCGTATTCAGCACGACATTGTTGAGTACCGTCAAAACCTCAACGAACTGCAAGCCGAACAATCCACATTCAAAACATTGGTTCAGCAAGGAAAACAGGCAAAGAACATGTATAAAGAGTACGAGGACAAACTTCATGCTCTGGTCGGTACTGTTTGCCCAACTTGCGGACAGGTTATAGGTGAAGTATGAGAATCCATAAAATCCTTGCTTTGGCTGACCTGCACTTAAAGGAAAACAAGCCTGAGTGCCGCGATGAACAGGAAGATTGGATTGCAACAATTGACAATAAAATCCAGTTTATCGCTACATTGGCAAAGAAACAGCACGTGAATCATATTGTAATCGCCGGAGACATTTTTGATTCTTGGCGTACAAACACAATGCAGTTTCTTATTCAATGTGCAGGTTGGTTAAGCCAGCTCAATAATGCTTGTAGAGGAGCTAATGGCATTAATCGTGTTGGCAACCTTATTTGCATACCCGGAAACCACGACAGCATGGGTGGTAATCCTGACGAACTGAAACGTTCTCCCTACACGCTTATGGCAAACATGGGGGTATTCAGACACCTTGACAAGAATCAGGGTTTGTATTATCCTGTGTACTATTCCGATGATTTGCATGACGGTACTGTTAAAAAGAACGGCAGACCCATTATTGTCATGCACAAAGGGATGTACTATAAGGATAAACCGTTTGATGAAGCCAAGGAAGAAAACAACATCGAATGGTTTGTCAAGAACTGTACGTCAGAGAATACACGGTTGATTATTTCCGGCGACTATCATAAACCGTTCTCACAGGAGATTAACGGCATAGCCTGTATCAACTGTGGTTCGGTTTTCAGATTACGCGCCGACCAAATCGACTACAAGCCAAAGGCTACGATTATTGAATACGACATGGACAGCAACCTAATCCTGAACGTTGAAGATTATCCGTTGCCTTTGACCTACGACATTCACCGCGAACATATTGACGAGAAGAAAGCACTCTACGCCAAGATAAGCGGCATGATGAACACGATTGACGATAGCTTTGAGCTTTCCCTTAGCTTCAAAGACAACTTCAAGCACATTATTGCAAACGACCCAAACCACGACAAACTTTTAACCATGTTCGAGGCGATGTATGAATAACTCAATCTCCGAATACAAATCCAAAATAGAAGAAGCCAAGTCACAGTACAACAAGGCTTTAGGTAAAATGTCAGCTTTGAAGGAACAGGCTATGCAGAATCCACGTATAGCCGAAAAGGTCAAAGCAGGTAACGATTTGGCTCAGGCAATCAAGCTGTCCATTGAGGAAGTCACAGCGGAACTCAACAGGAAACAACAGGAACTCGATGAAGGTCTCGCCAAGTTCCAAGAGAAGTATTCCAAGTTCCTCGAAGGTGTCTGATATGACGATAAAAGACATGCAACACTATATTGATATTGCCTCGTACAACCGTGATAAGGCAAAATCAGCATTAAGCCGCTACGAAGGCGATTTGAAGGCACTTAATCTGGAATACGACCTTGCACTGGCATTACAGGCTTACGTCAAGGAAACAGCCACTTACACGCTTGAAACGATTAGTGTGAATGTGAGCAAAATCGTAACAGATACCTTGAAGTTCGTTTTCGATTCGGATTATAAGTTTGTTCTCGATTTCAATGTCAAGTACGGTAATATGTCCTGTTCCATGTATCTTTACAAGGGCGAGGAAATATTTGACATTCGGAGCCAGAACGGAGACGGTATTGCAGATATGGTTGCCATAGCCCTGCGTGTTGCTGTTCTCTGTATGGATAAAAGGAAATTGAGGCGTACCCTAATCCTCGATGAACCTGCCGGAGCTGTGAGTACCAACTATCAGCCTATGGTTGGCAAATTACTTGAATATCTGTCAAAAACGCTTGGTATTCAAATAATTATGATTGCGGCTCACGGTGCAAACTACGGATTTACAGAAGCTAAATGCTTTGATTCCGAAGAATTTGTACCGGGTGCAATTCTTTAAGCATAAATAAAGAGGCTCTCAGGGAACCACACCTGAGAGCCTCACTTTATGTAAACCCAAGGAGGAGTTGGGGTCTGTTATTCGGTCGGCTTCTGAATGAGGTCTTTGGCATCTGCGCCAGCTTCAATGGCTTCAACAAAGTAACCATTAATCTGCTGACCGATTTTGATTTTAAGCGAGGAATCTGTTTCTGTGGATGCCTGAGCCTGTTCCTGACCGCCTTTCACACCAGTAGCAACCTCAACCTCAATGTTATCACGGCAAGCAACAGAAAGAATCTCACCGTAACGAAGATTGACACGTGCAGTCATGTGTTCTGGGTCAAATCCAGCATCAAAGCCGATTCCTTTTGAAAACTGGATGGCGTTATGACCACAGGAAGTGACCATGAAAGTGAGGGCGAAAGCGAGGATTGTAATAAGTTTCTTCATACTTCTATCTCCTTATGTTAGGTGTATTGGTATTGACAAACGTAATCGTAGTCTGGATTAAAACGTCCGGGGTCTTCTAAACGGTCGGTCTTGAACACATAATGGCATTTACCGTTTGCGATTCTGCCAATAACATGTTCAGCGATAGCAAGTTCGTACAGATTCGATTCATTTGCATAATGTCTGACTATTTCCGCATTAACTTCTTGGTCGTTCAGAATCATAAATGCAGTTTCAGGGAATCCATACTTTCTGCATACCCCCATGTAAACTCCGGGTTCTTTCATATATTTGAATATCTTATCCGTGTGAAGGATTTTGACGTCATTCTCGATATGAATGATGTATTTGTATGCTCTTCCGTACTCAAGGGCAGTTTTCAATGAACGCTTCCACCCCTGAAACACGGCTACATTCGCACGACCCAGCTTAGGTGTCTGGTTTACAAATTTCACATTCACCAAAGACAGGTCAGCCCTAACTATATCGTCTTCCGTTATAGTTCCGTCAACGAAGACATAATAATCCGGGTTGAATTTACCGAAAATAGACCTTACCTGTTCGTACCAATGGGCTACACGTTTCAGGTAGACTTCTTTGTTATTTTCGGCACACGTACACCAAATCATTAAACCGGGCATTTTCACCTCACACGATGGGTTTGAATA
>Ga0265301_10000299_pt1 | contig 76819 bp, 66 predicted proteins | sample AusTroGonzalo_MG_2_FD_193488 | JGI IMG/M metagenome (GOLD analysis project Ga0265301, IMG submission 193488) | Bovine rumen microbial communities from tropical cattle in Woodstock, Queensland, Australia - Gonzalo_04 | ecosystem: Host-associated > Mammals > Digestive system > Stomach > Rumen ... | reverse complement strand
AGAAAGGAACCAGAATCTTTCCATCCAACTGATCAACAAAAATCTCATCAATACTATTTACATCTTTCGAGCGAATAGCATAATCCCATAATCCATTCAGGTTCAACCAGTCTTCGCGCGCCATCTGAGGACGTGGATATTCCTGCCAAACGTTTTCAGGTGTGACTTCCGCAGTCCATCTTGTCTTCAAGCTATCGCCTGCGGGTTTATATTGTGCCAACACCAAATGGCTGACAATCAAGCATATAATAGCAAAAATAGTCTTTTTCATATTTAGTGTTTAAATCTCCAACCTATACCTAAAAACAGAGTTCTTATCTGGTCGCTTTCAATATAAACATCTCTATAATCGCGCACAAAAAACGACAGATACTGCCTTCTTGTCAAGCGGTATTCAACGTCGCCTTCAAACATTAAAGTATTGAGTCTCAATTGATTATTCTTATTAAAAACCGAATACAGCTCACCTGACAATGAATATTTATAACGGCTGAACCTGCGCTGATACGAAACCTGTAGTCTGTTGCGCCAGTTATACGTCGGCTCATAATTGTAATAACCGGTACTTTCGTCGTGATACATCGTCAAGAAACGGGTTCTGAAGTTAAACTCCCAGTTTCTATATTCGTATTTATACGAAGCGTTCACAAAGAAGCGATACCTGTTGCGATAAATATGCTTTTCGGTGTATTTATTGATAAAATCGAAGCCCACACCGAACTTGAAACCATATCGGATAAACTTATAATCAAGACCGACAGTGCTTTTCGAACGTGAATATTGCGAGAAATTGTTGTCAAAACGAAGGTCCTCCTTCACCGAGACATCAAAATTTCCATAGAAATTGCACTCGTATGCCGCCTGAAGAATCGCGCCGAAATCAGTGGATTGTGAATGTAAGGATAATCCAACCAATAAAAAGGTTATAAGGGCAAATAATGATTTGCCCCAACGAACAATTTTATTTGGTAATATCATTTTCATTATTGAAAATCCTTCAATTTTGTGATATTATTGATAGTGTTTTGCGTCTTCGAGAACGGTTTGTATGTTACCTTCACGAAGGCCACGTCACGCAGAAAATCGATATGTCCAACCTCTACATCAATGATATCCAAGCCAGTACGTTCTTTCAGATCAGCGATGAGCTCGGCCTCACGACCATGTTTCGCATTCTCGATCTTGTCGTAAAGAACAATCTTGGTTTCGGTGCGTTTGGCAGTGATTATATGATACTCAAACAGCCATACCGCTACGATAAACAACAGGTTAGTCACACCAAGCTCAAGATAACTGACCGTCAAAGCCAGACCGTTGATGATAGAGATGCCGATGATGATGAAAAGATAGGTCATCTCTCTGATTTTCAGCGTCTCGGTTCGATAACGGATCATGCCGAAAATGGCAAAAAGTCCTAAAGCGAAACTTATCGCCATCTTCATGTTTTCCATCTGGATGATTAGCAGGAAAATCGTGATCGCGAAGAGCATGAAGGTGAAATAATAATCGTTTCGTCGGCTTTTCGGGTAGTAGAAGCACCTAACGATGACCCAGCACACCAAAAAATGGAACACGAAACGCACCAGAAGCGTCCAGAGACTGGTCATGTCGTAAAGAGGCACGCCAAGGAAACCTGTTTCAAAAGCAGCTCCGCCGAATTCGCGGGCTATATCAGGATCAAATTCCTGCTGCATCAGTTGAAGTAATAGCATATTCCCTTAATTTTTTCAATTTTTCCAATTTGATAATTTTCTTTTTAAAACGATTTTGTTTCAAAGTCTTGTCGGTAAGCGCCCTGCCAATACAATACTTACTGATACTCAACGGCTTGACTCTCAATTCAAAGAGTGTGTTCTGAAAAAACGACTCGCATCTGCCGTCACGTTTCAGCTCCATGATGACCAGTGGTGATATCCCGTTGTCGTTACCGTTTTCAAAGTTGTGAAACCTCACGTTGAAATCGATGGTGATTCGTTCGGTTTTGCCTTTGTTGACAACTGTTATGCGTTCAAAAGACGTTGAAAGTTTCTTTACAAATCCGTCAAAATCATAGTCAGGCAGTTCTTCCTCGACAAATTCGCGCACCGCAGCGTCAGATTTCAAGTCAGTGAACGCCATCTCCCCCACTTCTATACGTTTTTTCTTGGTGCGTCCGTGGTTGTTTTTATGTTTCACCTCGCAGAAATAATTGCCAGTGTCGACATAATTTCTCACACGCAGTTTGTCGCGTTTCAGTTTTTTATCCTGATGGATGATGTACATGTGATTATCAGCGGTGTCGTAGTAAACGCTGTCATAAGCGGCAATCCGTTTCCCGTCGATTTCCTGCACATAATACTCATCTTTTATCATCGAAAAAAGTTTAGCGACTGTCAGGTCATCAGCGACATACTTAGTGTCAACGCGGTTCATCAGCTTAACGGCGCTCATCCCGTCAAGACTGATGGGAATCATCTCATTCACTATGTCGTTGATATTCAACATTATTTAAAGATCAGTTCAAATTCTTTAACCGACTCGAGTTTGCCGTTAGGATAATAGTTGAGCTGTCGTTTCTTGCTGCCGTCTTCGTTATACTCGAACTTCCTGATTCTCACCACTTTATCTCTGTCGTTGTATTCAATCTCACGAAGCACTTTCGATGCCGGGTCAGCAGCGTCTACATACTCGCTCACAACTCGCGATTTCTGTCCGTATGAGGCATATTCTATCTCCTCAATCTTTCTTCCGAGTGAATCGTAAGTTGTCACGTGATCCAAAAACGCCTGTTTCGAGCCGATTTGTGTATTCCACTCCTTGACAGTCAAGCCTTTACGTTTCTGGCGTTTTATCAAGGTCTCCGGTGTGACTTGCTGCGACAATGCGGGAATCACCAAAACAAGCAAAAATGAAAATATCAAAAATCTCTTCATAATTATTTTAATTTATTGATTATCATACCTGTACCCTAACAATAAATGTGGTATCAGGTTCCATCTCGATAATCTGTCCGGCATTTTGAAATGATATGGTCTCGATGATTGGAGATGGCACTTCATTAGAGTTTTCGGTAAATGTAAAAACCTCATAATCACCAGGTTGCAGCTTCTGGAAAGCGAAAACGCCATCCAAACCGACACGCACATCATCAAAATGATAGTCGCTACCTGCTTTTCTGATATATACACGGTGCTCATAAGCCCAACCTTGTCCGCGATAGGTGTCATTATGATAATACAACGCATACACTTTGCCTTTCACTATAGATGTGCCATAAGCCTTACCCTGATGGACATAAATCGTCGGGACGTCGGTAGTGCCGCCGCCAGACAATGATACTGAAGCGGTTACAGGTATTTTCTCGCCTGAAGGCAATGTCGAATATGAGAAAACCGTATAATTTCCGCTTGTCAGGTATTTGAACTGATAAAAGCCTTTATCGTTGGTTTCGACATCGTCGCCATAGAATTCATTATCGCCATAAACGATGAAAACGTCTGTCTTTGCCGCATCCATGGTGTCAGCCGGCAGAGTATAGTCATCGTCAGGATGGTTGATGAGTTTAACATAACCTTGAATCGTTCCCGATCCGCCTTCACCCTCGCTTCTGTTGCAAGAGGCGAAGCATAATAAACTCATGCACAATAGTCCAATTAGTCTTATTTTCATGGAAAATCAGTTATAAAATTATTAAAATCAGTCTGCTTCAAGATTGTTTTTCAGCCTTCTCATGACATCCACAAAAGTGTCAAGATCCTGACTGTCAATACCTTTCACTGCGCCGTTCATGAAATCTATCGCCACTTTGGTAGTGATTTTCTCCAATGCGAACGCTTCATCGGTAAGCTCAATCTTATTTATTCTGCGGTCATTTTTATCCACGACACGTTTCACGAGATTCTTTTTCTCGAGCGAATCGATGATTTTTGTGACCGAATTTTTGTCTTTCTGAATGATGTCGGCTATCTTTTGCTGTGACAGCGACTGCTCTTTCCAAAGTATGTCGAGCACCAGAAATTGCTCGGGAGTTATATTGATTCCGTTTTCCTGAAGTTTGTCAAAAAAACATTTCTTTATCCTTGAGTTCAGGATATTTACATAAACGGCAATTTCTTTAATGAGCATCATAAGGCTTAAGTTTTATTACGTTTTATAGGGCTTTCGGGCTCTTTTGCCATCAATTTATACTCGCACCACTCCGAAAAACGCGGCAATGCGAACGTGAAGAATTTTGTGATTTTTCCCACTGGAGTGAGGAGCATCTCGTTTTTACGGAATCTGATGCCGTAGGCCATCCTTTGCGCCACGCGTTCCGACGACATCATCTTATCCTCATTGCGAGGCGTTTTGCCTTGAGGCGATCCGTCGGCTGTCAGCGCCACATTTCTGATGTTGGATGATGTAAATCCCGGGGCGAACACCATCACATGCAATCCATCATAACGATGCTCTACTCGCAAGGTGTTCAGGAAGCCTCTGATGGCGAACTTCGACGCTGAATAGCCAGTTCTGCCTGGCAATCCGAGATAGCCAGCCGTGGATATCACACCCACCACACTGCCTTTCGACTCAAGAAGATACGGCAAGGCGAATTTGGTGCAATAGACGGTTCCCCAGAAATTAGTGTCCATCAGCCTTTTGATGACATCGAGCTCAAGGTCGATGAACATGGCGCGCATCGATATGCCTGCGTTGTTGATGAGAATGTCGATGCATCCGAATGTCTTTACAGTTTCTTCAATAAGGTTTTTGCAGTCATCCTCCTTAGCCACGTCGGTCTTGACGCACAGCACCTTATCCGGATTAGGTATCTCAGCCTTGATCTGTTCCAGTTTCTCAAGTGAGCGCGCCGCCATCACCACATTGGCGTCGAACGAGGCGAACAATTTGGCTGTAGCCAGCCCTATACCCGAGCTGGCTCCAGTCACGATAATCACTTTATCCTTGAAATACTTGGATTTCATATTACAGAATTGCCATTTGTGGCATCTCCGGGTTGTCGTACTCGCCTGCTGCGAGTTTCTCTTTGATTTCCTTGAATGCGTTCAAAGTGTATTCCACATCTTCGAGCGAGTGTGCTGCTGTAGGGATGATTCTGAAGATGATCATGCCTCTTGGGATTACAGGATACGTCACGATTGAGCAGAATATCTTGTAGTTTGTGCGGAGGTCGCGCGCTATCCAAGCAGCCTGCACTTCGTTGCCAGGCAGGAATATAGGCGTAACGCATGCCTCAGCCGGTCCGATTTCGAATCCGAGGTCACGGAAGCCTTTTTGCAAGGTACGTGTCACTGTCCATAGTTTCTTACGGAGCTCATCGCCTTCCTTGCTGCGGATAATCTCGAGGCGTTTCAGACAGCCTTCAACGATAGGCATCGGGAGCGATTTGGCGTACATCTGCGAACGCATATTGTATCTCAGGTAGTCGATAATGACCTTCGGTCCTGCCACGAAACCGCCGATGATAGCCATTGACTTGGCGTATGCGCCGATGTAGAGGTCGATGTCGTCCATCACGCCGAAATGCTCTGATGTGCCGCGGCCTGTAGGACCCATGCAGCCGAATCCGTGAGCGTCGTCGATGAGGATACGGAACTGATATTTTTTCTTGAGAGCCACAATCTGGTCGAGGATACCGAGAGCGCCTGTCATGCCAAACACGCCTTCAGTGATGAGGAGAATTCCGCCGCCGGTCTTCTTCACGACCTCGGTAGCGCGCTGCAACATCTTCTCACAACTTACTATATCATTGTGTTTGAAGTGGAACGACTGTCCCATGTGAAGACGTTTGCCGTCGATAAGGCAGGCATGCGCTTCAGCGTCAAAAACGATGACGTCGTTACGGGTGCAGAGAGCGTCGATTGTCGAGACGATACCCTGATAACCGAAGTTGAACTCGTAAGCGTCCTCTTTATGCTCGAAGTCGGCGAGTTCACGCTCAAGACGCTCATGGAGACGGGTGTTACCGCTCATCATACGGGCGCCCATAGGGTATGCGAGACCCCAACGCGCAGCAGCTTCCGCGTCTACTTTTCTCACCTCAGGATGGTTGGCCAAACCAAGGTAGTTGTTCAAGCTCCAACATAAGACATCGACGCCATTGAAACGCATATGAGGTCCAAGTTCGCCTTCCAGACGAGGAAACGCAAAATATCCGTGAATACGGTCCATATACTGTCCGATAGGACCACCAGAATCATGAGCTATTCTTTCAAAAATTTCCATTTGTATTAAAATTAGATTTTATCTCGCAAAGATAGTAAAAATATTTACAGTATATACATAATTCTATTTTTTTTATTTTTATTCAAAAACTTGAAAAATTTTGTAAGAGTGAATTATTTTTTGTATTTTTGTAGTTTATTTTTTATAAAATGTTGGACTTAAGACATAAAAACGCCCTCGTGACAGGTGCCAGCTCGGGAATCGGAGCTGCCATCGCACGCCGTCTCGCCAAGGAGAAATGCGATCTTTTCCTCACCGGACTGGGAGAAGCACAGCTGCAGGAGACCAAGAGTATCTGCGAGAAAGAAGGCGTCAACGTTTTTTATAAAGAGTGTAATTTCGCCGAGTTCTCCTCTATCGACGAATTGGTGAAAGAAATAAAATCCATTGGTTTTCATATCGATTTATATGTCTTGAACGCAGGCATCTCGCAACGCGACAGAGGTCTGGAAACCGATTTTGCCATCGACCAAAAGATAATGCAGGTCAATTACTGGAGCAGCGTTTATCTGGTTAAGCAGTTTAAAGACGAAATTTTGGCGTCGGAACATGTCAACATGTCGGTAACCACTTCATTGGCAGGGCTTTTCGGCTTCCCGTTAAGGACATCGTACTGCGCTTCGAAGCATGCCTTGTTTGGTTTCTTCGAGTCTTTGTATCTGGAATATCCTAACATTCACGTCACTTTTTTGATTCCCGGCCGTATCAACACGCCTATCAGCAAGAGCGCCTTGAAAGGCAACGGAGAGCAATACGCCAAGATGGACGCAGGTCAGGCTAAAGGTCTCGATGTCGACAAAGCCGCAAAACGCGCGGTGAAAGCGATAAAACACGAAAGGCGCCGCAAACTTATCGGCAAAGGCGAGCTTCTCATGGCATATATTAATAGGTATATCCCTTGGCTTTATTATAAAATCGCAAACAAAATATCCCCGACATAGCACTAATTAACATTATGAGAAATAAAGGAAAAGAGAAGGTAATCTGCGGAATTCAGCAGGTAGGCATAGGTGTTGAAGACCTTATGGCATCATGGAAATGGTATAACCGCAACCTTAATGTCGAGATCCCGATGGTTGACGATGAAGGTGTGGCGGAACGCATGCTTCCATACACCGGAGGCAAACCACAGCCCCGTCATGCAATACTGGCCATCACACAACGTGGCGGCGGCGGCTTTGAGATATGGCAGCCTAAAGGACGTAAGGTGGTTTATCCTAAAGAGCCTCTTCGTTTGGGCGACCTCGGCATCAACATCTGCAAGGTTAAGACAAGAAATATCAACGAGGCTTATAACTATTTCACCGACCATGAGATAACAATTCTCAGCGATATCAGCATCTCACCTTTCGGCGTGGAGCATTTCTACATTCAAGACCCATGGAAAAACATCTTCGAGATTGAGAAGGATGACTATTGTTTTATCAATGCCAACCGATTCACAGGAGGCTCAAATGGCGTGGTGATTGGCGTGTCAAACATGGACAAATCCATCGAGTTTTACAGCAAACTCCTTGACTATGATGTTGTAGCATACAACGAGACCGATGTTTTCAATGATCTCGTTGACATTCCTGGAGGCAACTGCAAGATACGTCGTGTGGAGCTGAAACGCTCCAAGCCGGTCTGCGGTCCCCTCTCCGATCTGATGGGCACTTCACACATCGAGTTAGTGCAAAATTTCGAGATCGAGGCTCGAAAAACGCTTGAAGGCAGATGGTGGGGCGACCCCGGGTTCATTCATCTCTGCTTCGACGTGCGCAATATGGACAAAGTTCATGAGGCTGCCAAAGCTCTCGGACACGATTTCGTGTGCGACAGCGGCGAGAACTTCGACATGGGCGACGCCAACGGTCATTTTACATATGTCGAGGATCCGGACGGCACACTCATCGAGTTTGTTGAGACATTCAAGATCCCGGTAATCAGGAAGTTAGGAATCTACATCAACCTGAAACGAAGAAGCGACTACAAGCCGCTGCCTAAGTACATCACACGAGCGCTTCGCTATATGAAAACATCATTTGATTAAGGATAAGAAAGATAAGAAGGATAAAAAAGGAGTTCCCGATTTCTCGAGAACTCCTAATTCTTATCAGCCGTCAGGCGCTTATCCTTAATTAAAGGCCTAGTTTCGCCTTAACGTCCGGTGTGACATCGATAGCGCCGTCACCGATTGAGAGGATGACAGTTTTCTCAAACACATAGGCCAAACCTTTAGCTTTGACAACAGCGTCAATAGCGGCTTTAATCTTGTCGAGCATAGGTTTTGAAAGCTCTTCCTGTTTTGCTGCGAGATCGCTCTCTGCATTAGCTTGGAATTCCTGGATACGTCCCTGAAGGTCAACGATTTCCTTTTCTTTTGACTGACGAAGGATGTTTGACATTGTAGCTGCGTTAGCTTCATAGTCTCTCATCTTATTCTGATATTCCGAAGCCATTGCCTGCAACTCCGCCTGAAGCTCGCTGTAGTAAGCCTGCAAATCCTGCTGGATTTTTGCGCTTTCCGGCATCATATCAATGATGACTTGTGAGTCGACATAACCGATTTTCTGTCCCTGTGCGTTAGCTCCAAAACCAATTCCAAGTGCTAACACTAACAAAACCAATACTTTAGTTAACTTTTTCATTTTATTAGATTTTAATTATATTCTAAATTTTTGCAAAAATACTACTTTTTTATTAATCCGTCAAATATTTTTTAGCCGATTATTTCTTGCCGTCTTTCGGTTTGTCACCACCACTGTTGTTTTTAGGAGTGCTATTTGTCGTGCCGCTGCTGCGTTTTCTGTCTTGACGGCGCACAGTCTGCATCACATTACCAATCTCGTCGAGCACGTCATCGCTGATATCGAACTTGTCGTTGCAGTAAAGGATTGTAGTTCCGGCCGCTTTGTCGAACACAAACGAGTAGTTTTTGACCATCGCCACCTGATTGATGGCGTTGTAAATTTTCTCTTGGATAGGCTGAATCAGCTCGGCGCGCTTGGAGAACAGTTCGCCGTCCGGACCGAAATATTGAAGCTGTAGGGCTGTCAGTTCCTGCTCCTTTGCAGCGATTGCGGCTTCTTTCTTGTTTTTCATATCATCGGAGAGGAGCACCGACTCGGTCTGATAATCACGCTTCATCTGATCGAGCTTGTCTCTCAAGCCTTTAAGTTCTTTCTGCCAGTTGACCGACATCTGGTTGATCTCCTCCTGAGCGTCGCCGTATTCCGGGATATTTTGAAGGATATACTCAGTATCGACATATGCATACTTCTGATTTCCTTGAGCTTTCACTGTGATAACGCCCAAAATCATCAAGAATGCCAGTAATAAAGTTTTTGTCTTCATATCTTTTCTTTTTATTTCTTTACCAATTAGTCTATTGAACCTCCGATTGAGAAGTGGAACTGGCTTCCTGCCGCATCGGTTGCACCCGGTATCTCATCGAAGCCATAGCCCCAGTCGAGACCGAGCATTCCGAACATAGGCAAGTAGATTCTAACGCCCAGACCAGCCGAACGATAGAGGTCGAATGGATTGAATGTGTCAAATCCGAGCCAGCAGTTACCAGCCTCCACGAAGGTGAGCGCGAATATCGTCGCCGTCGGGTTTAAGGTGAGAGGATAACGCAGCTCCATTGTGTATTTAGCAAAGATGTTACCACCTTGGTTGCTGTTCAGAGAGAAGTCAGGAGTCAAGGCCGTGTTGGCGTAACCTCTCATGCCGATAAGCTCACGACCATCGAAGTTATACGAGCCTGTGAGACCATCTCCACCGAGGCAGAAACGCTGGAACGGTGTAATGCCGATGCTCGGGTTGTAATAGCCCAACAAACCGAAGCGGGCTCGTGTCATGACGACGAGTTTATCAGCGATTTCGGTGTATAAGGCCGCTTTGAACTTCCATTTATGGAACTCAACCCAGTGGAACTTGGCGTCTTCCCTCTCGTTAGCATCGGAATACTCCTTATCATAATCTACCGGATTGAAGATAGAGTACGGCGGTGTTAACTCAAGAGATAGAACGAATTCAGATCCATAACGCGGATAGATCGGGTGGCTTGTCGAGTTACGTCCGAAAGTGATGTTATAACCTATCAGGTTGAAGTCGCCGTTACCGGTACCGAAATTGAAGATATTCTTATAGTTACTCAGCGTGTAACGGATAATGTTGATGCCGTTATACATTGTGAAATAGTCGTCAGGCCATTTCAGACGTGTGCCGATACCAACTGAGAAACCAGTCTGCTTGAAGATACCAGCTGGATCAGTATATGTGTTTTTATACGACGAATGATACACCGATACTGTCAATGCGTTAGGTTTCTTACCGCCAAGCCATGGTTCGGTGAACGAAACACCATAATTAATATATGTCGTTCCGTAAGTCTGGACTCTGAACGAAAGCTTCTGTCCGTCGCCTGACGGGATCGGGCGCCATGCGTCTTTCTTGAAGAAGTTTCTCAGCGACACATTGTTGAGGTTCAAGCCCAAAGAGAGCATCAGACGGTTGTAGCCCCATCCTGCAGAGAGCTCGATCTGGTCGTTTGGCGTCTCTTCAACCACGTAATTGATGTCGACGGTGCCATCTGACGGATCAGGCTGAATGTCAGGGACAAGCTTCTGTGCGTCAAAATACTGCAATGCCGACAATTCACGGATAGTTCTGATGATATCGCTACGGCTGTAGAGTTGACCCGGACGGGTATACATCTCACGGATGATGACGTGGTCGTTAGTCTTCGTATTGCCTTGCACATTCACATGTTTGATTGTAGCCTGGTCACCTTCGCTCATACGCATCTCAAGGTCGATGGTGTCGTTCTCAACCCTGATCTCAACAGGATCAACACGGAAGAAGAGATAACCGTCATCCATGTAAAGTGACGAGACATCGTAGCCGCCTTCGCTATATGTCAGGTTGTTATCAAGAAGCTCTTTATTATAGACATCGCCTTTGCGGATACCGAGCACTTTATTAAGTGTTGCAGTGTCGTACTTGGTGTTTCCGACCCACGTGATGTTACCGAAATAATACTTATGACCTTCGCTTATGTACAATGCGATACCGATATTCTCGTCATCCATCACATAAACCGAATCCTTGACGATTTTAGCGTCGCGATAACCTTTCTCGTTGTATTTCTTGATGATAAGCTTCTTGTCATCTTCAAAATTATTCTCATCAAAACGTGACGACTTGAAGATTCTCGGACGGATGTTCTCAGTGGCATATTCCACGAGTTCTTCTTCAGCCGCGATAGGACGCAAGGTGACGATATCCCACATAGTGTTAACCACAGTTGAGCCGAGAGGACGAAGCGGGTCGAACTTACCTTTGCGTTTTGTCTCTTTCATAGCGCCGCGAATCTGTCCGTCGGTCAGCACCTCGTTGTCATTCACCACTATCTCGCCAATGCGGACTTTGTGCTTTTTATTGACATCGATGATGATAGTCACATAATTATCCATAGTGGTGTCAGGCACCGGCGTCATCTTCACTTCGGCATTGAGGAATCCTTTCTCGGCATAGTAATTCTTGACAATACCTGTGGTTTTGTTGTAAGTGTGCTCTGTAGCGACATCGCCGCGAGTAAGATTGATCTTTTTTCTAAGTTCTTCAGCCTCAGATCTTTTCACGCCTTTAAACGAGAATTTACTGATTCTTGGACGTTCTTTCAGATCGATATTCAAGAACACCTTACCTCCCACTCTTTGGGTTTGAGATATCTGGATATCTTCGAAAAGGCCTTGATCCCAGAGGTTGCGGATAGCTTGTGTGATCTTATCGCCCGGTACTTTCACGGTCATGCCGACATGAAGCCCAGACAGCATCACCACCACAGAAGGGTCAACGTACTCCACGCCAGTCACTGTGATGCCACCGATTTCATATTCGCGAGGGAAAGAATAATCGATTTCTGACAAATCGTTTCCAACTTGAATCTGGGCATTTGCGACAAAGCCTGTCATGATGGAAACCCAGCATAACATGGCGATTGCAAATATTTTAAACCTTTTCAAAAAAGCCATCTCTCTACTTTTTAATCTGTTCACTCGTCTTTCCGAATCTGCGTTCACGGTTTTGATAATCGACAATAGCCTCGTACAAATCCTCTTTTGAGAACTCCGGCCAGTATTTCTTGGTGAAATAAAGCTCCGAGTATGCTATTTGCCAAAGCAGATAGTTGCTGATTCTCTCCTCACCGCTTGTGCGTATCAGAAGATCAGGATCAGGCATGCCAGCTGTTGCCAAATGGTTGTTAATCAATGCTTCATTGACATCCTCAGGATTAATCTTACCTTCTTTTATTTCAGTAGCGATATCCCAAACCATCTTCGTCAACTCCCAACGGCTTGAATAGCTCAGACAGAGCGTCAAAGTCATGCGGGTGTTGTTTTTCGTACTGTCGATAGCATACATCAAAGCGTCGTACTGCGATTTCGGAAGACGTTTCAAATCTCCTATTGCGTTTAGACGTATATTGTTGTCGTTCAATGTCTTAAGCTCATTTTTCAAAGCACTTGTCAATAACGACATCAATGCATCGACCTCAAGAGACGAACGGTTCCAATTTTCTGTTGAGAAAGCGTAAAGCGTAAGATATTTCACACCGAGTTCAGCGCATGCCTCGGTAGTGTTACGCACGGCGTCAACACCATGCTGATGACCGAAGATACGCATTTTACCCTGTTGCTTTGCCCATCGTCCGTTGCCATCCATAATGACAGCGATATGTTGTGGCAGGCGTTCCGTTATTATCTTATCTTTCAGACTTTCCATCAATCGTAGTTTTTATATCTTTCTCTTTTGTTGCAGCCGTCACCGGTTGGAAGGTTAAACTTATAAGTTATCGAAAAATTCAGATAACCGTACCAGTCATTATCCGATTTATTGCCACGCTGGACATATTTCTTATCGCTGGCGTTAAAAATCGGATAATAGGCATGACAATCGTCAAGCCAGTCGGTGAACGCATAATGCCAGCGCCACTCGAGAGCCATTCCGATTCTGTTGCTGACGCTATATTTCACACCGACACCGAAAGGCAGTGACACCGATGCCCTGCTGTATTTTTCCTGTCCGTTGTCGATGTTATTGTCATCATCGATATAATCATCCACATCTGTCAGAACGTTGTATAACTCAGTCCCATTGTCATCTTTCGGATTAAAATACAGAACCGAGATACCGCCAAACAGATAAGGTGTGAAGCGATTCCTTCTACTTCCTGTGAAGTAGTCAAAAAAGTTAAACTCTGCCAGTAACGCCACATCATGGACATTGGTGTTGAACGACAGTCCGCGTTCCGGACGATATCCCGATGCCTTGTCGCTGCCATTGAGTTGAAGGTTTGAATAGGCCAAACGGAATGCCCAGCGGGTACCTTCATAATACCTCACCAGAGCTCCCCATCCCAAAGCGCTTTGGTTAAACGGAATGTTTGGGTTCACATCGCCCATGTAATACGACAGTCCGATCGAGCCGCCCACTTCCATAACCTGGGCATGCGCGTCATTTTTAGCAAGAAATTGTCCCGAAAACAGGATAATCAACGCAACGATAAAATGTTTTTTACAATTCTTCATTCGTTTAAAACTCTTACTTGTTGATAGACAGTCGTTTAAACTTTTATCCAATAAACTGACAAATTTACAATTTTTTTAATAACCTCCATCAAAAAATTTCTAATTTCTCATATCATTGCCCCAAAGAAGCTTTTTTCTGATAGCTTCGAAGAAGTCTTTGCCTGGCAGTTTCACCATATTGAATGAGAATTCAGCTTTTTTGACCTCAAGTTGTAAACCTTTGTCTACCAATTTAGTACGTGAGTCAAGGCTCAGATCATATGCGTCACACCGGCCGTCAACCTTGATTTTCACGACACTTTTGTCAGATATAACGACGGGACGTACACTTAAATTGTGTGCGGATATAGGAGTAATTAAAAAACTGTCGTTATTCGGTGCCACAATAGGCCCGCCGGCGCTCAACGAATATGCCGTGGAGCCTGTAGGCGTAGCCATGATTAGCCCGTCCGCCCAATAAGTATTGAGCAGTTTGTCGTCGACGTACACTTGTATCACAATGAGGCTGCTGCCGTCTTTACGCATGACACTCAATTCGTTAAGCGCATAGTTGATACCCTTGAAGCGTTGCTCTTCTCCGACGAGCTCGAGCAATGAGCGTTTCTCAACCTCATATTCGCCACTAAGAATTTTTTGCACTGCATCAATAGTTTCATCCGCCGACACGCTTGACAAAAATCCCAATCGCCCCATGTTGATTCCGAGAACCGGGATTGCTGTATCGCGCACGTATTCGACGGAATCGAGCATGGTGCCGTCGCCGCCGAATGAGAACAGTACATCTGCCTTGCCTTTCAGCTGTTCATAAGAGTTAAACGTTTGATAGTCAGCGTTTTCACCGATACAGCGATTGATATCGCCGACCAAAGCGGTGAATACCAGCGTCTCTGTGCCAGCGTCTTTCAAAACGCGCAGGACTTCTTTCATAAGTCCGTCATAATCAGGGCTAAAGCCTCTGCCATACAATGCTATTCTCATAACAACTAGTTTTCTTGTTAAATTGGAGCCACGAGATGCACGAAGAAACCAAACTCTCCGAGCCCGTTAACGCCATATTCCAATCGCAAAACCTTATCATAATACGTAACAAAATCTATGCCAATTCCTGTCCCGTATATCCAATCATTTGCAATCCGTGTCTTAAAACCTTCCGGAATCATTACATCCCATGTATAGGCGAAGTCAAAAAACAGATTCGCATACAGCGCCATATGAATTTTACCGAATCTCTCATTTTTTATGAAAGGAAGGTGTTTCGTTACCGGTTTTAATATCTCGAACTTCAAGTTATTCTTACATATTGCGTAGTTGAGCGCATCGACGACATACAAGTCAAAAACTCTGACATAATCGTTCTTATATCCGAAGCCCTGCGACAAAAAGTACGGTGCCGTCTTGCTATCCGACATCTTTGCAGTAACATTGGAAGCCCAATAAAACCTGCCGCTTACAGGAGTGTACCAATCAACCGTGATTTTCCCGTAGAAAATATCAGGCGAGCACTCAAACAAGCCCAGTCCTATCTTGGTCAACTCCAATTCAAAGTAATGACCATCAAGCGGATAGTTATGATCGTCGCGGTAATCGTTTTTAAATATAGTCGTCAGCGTAAAATATTGAAAACGAGTGCCGTCTGCATTAGCGAAGTCTTTATTATAGAACGGCAAACTATCGTTAAACAACCTGTTGTCATATCGCAGTTGCAAAAACAGCTTATTACGATATCCGAACCTATAATAAGGCATCACATAAGCATAAAACGATTCATGCGCGTAATCATCTTGACCTTCAAAATACTTGATCTTGTCATACTCAGTAATGTACGCCACTTCCCTATCGCGAGTGAAACCAGTCGACGCTTTTACTCCAAGTCGTTGTCTATGAGTCACATACGGAATATCATATGTCAGTCCATAGTTCTGATTATATCCTCCGATCACTGTAAGGTCAAGTTCATGTTTCAGCCCCCACAAATTACTATAAACCAAATCGAAACCGTAGCTCAGACGCGCGATATTATCAGCCTCATACCAAGATCTCAAATTCCTGTCAGCATAAGCCAGATAAGGTATCGGCCACAAATACCACCTTTCCACCATAGTAATTGTCAGCGACTTTCCATTCTTCACATTCTCATCATCCGACCAATCAAAATCAACGAAATTAAAGAGCGAAGTATTCAACAAGTTCTCCCTACTTTGCTTTATAACAATGTTCTCCATCAGATTCTCATAACTGCCGTTCAAAACAATAGTATCGCCTTCGTGAAATAGCAGTTCCCTGTAAATCGTAGATGGCTTGGTAACATTATTACCCTGCAAGTCTATCCTTGATATCACGACATAGTCGTTTACTTCCTCTTGTGCGTATGTCACAACGGAACACAATAGAAATATCACGACCAACAGTTTTCTCATACTCAATCGTCCATCATGTTACAATAGTTCTCGTAGCGCCAATCCGCAATCAGACCATGCTCCACCGCATCTTTAATCGCGCAATGCGGCTCATGCAGATGCGTGCAGTTATTAAAACGGCAGTCATGCATCAAAGCTCTCATTTCCGGAAATCTCTGCGCCAGAGTCTCTTTCTCCATATCAAAAAGCGCAAACTCTTTAATACCTGGAGTATCAATGATATAGCCTCCGAAACAAAGTTCATACATCTGAGCGAACGTTGTCGTGTGCTTTCCTTTCTCATGAACCTCCGAAATCTCTCCGACACGAATGTCAAGACCCGGATCCAGTCTGTTTACAAGCGCCGACTTCCCCACTCCGGAATGTCCGGAAAACATGCTAATCTTACCCTTCATGACAGCCTCGAGTCTATCGCAATTCATCCCCGTCTTCGCGGATATAATAAACGACTGATAACCAATGCCATTATACACTCTCATCAACTCCTCAGCCATAGCATTCTGCTCATCATCATAGATGTCACATTTATTGAACACTATAATCACTGGAATATGATAAGCCTCCGCAGTCACTGTAAATCTATCGATAAATCCTGTCGATGTCCTTGGCTGTGCTATGGTAGCCACCAATATAGCCTGGTCGACATTGGCCGCTATGATATGCGACTCTTTCGACAAATTAACCGACTTACGAACTATAACATTTGTGCGAGGCAGTATCTTGTCAATCACGCACGTATCCTTGTCGCGTTCCTTCTCAAAATTCACCAAATCACCTACAGCCACCGGGTTTGTAGTACGCAGTCCGTCAAGCCTGATCTTGCCTCTCAAGCGGCATGACGCCACCTGTCCGGCATCATCTCTGACATCGTACCAGCTACCTGTTGACTTAATTACTCTACCTATCGGCATCTTCGCAATCGAAATTCGATGCAAAGGTACAGATTTTTCTTGAATTACGCTACAACTTTTGATAACGTTTTCCTGGCAAGGCTGTCAAAACGCCGTCAAACTCCAATGAAAGCAGCACTGACGCGATTTTCGAAGGAGACAAATCTGTCCCGATAATAATGTCATCAAGATGAACGACATTGTTTTTTGCGAAAACTTCCATCACTTTTTTCTCATCATCACTGAAGTCACGGAACAAACGCATTTGTTTTGCAACCACTTTGGCATCCACATCCCAACGCATCAAATAACGGATATCAGCAGCGTTTACCAAAAGATTCGCTTTGTTAGTCTTTATCAGATGATTACATCCTTCACTGTAGATATCACCGACTCTTCCAGGCATTGCAAACACCTCTCTGTCATAGGAATTCGCAATATCAGCCGTTATCATGGCGCCACCTTGCAACGCACTTTCTATGACAACAAGACAATCAACCATTCCCGCGACTATTCTGTTGCGTTTCGGAAAATTTTCCCTAATGGGTGGTGTTCCGCTGACAAACTCAGTCAATATACCTCCTTTCTCAAGCATTTTTGTTGATAATTTCCTATTTTCTGCCGGATAAACTGTATGCATCCCGTGTCCCAGCACACCCACGGTAGCAAGGTCATATTTTAAAGCGACTCTGTGTGCGGCGGCATCAACACCATACGCCAAGCCACTGATTACTTGTATGTTATCAACTGATAAATCTTCTATCAGTTTTTCAGTGACATATCTCCCATAGTCTGTGATATTCCTTGTTCCGACAATACCCACGGTTTTAGAGGCATTCAAATCGGCATTACCTTTATAATATAACATCAGCGGGCTGTCATGACAATGTTGAAGCCGTTTCGGATAATCCTTATCAAGATAAAAAAGTGGTTTGATGCCATTTTTATCAATAAATTCCAGTTCCTGCTCCGCACGCTTCATAACTTCATGCGAACCAATACTTTTAATAGCATCCTCTCGAATGCCGTTTATCTGAAGCAGCGCTTTTTTCTTCTCACAAAACACTGCTTCGGCGCCTCCGCAGTAGGCCACCAATTTCTTACCATTCACAACTCCAATGTTAGGAATAAGGGTAAGAGCAATCTCGTATAGTTTTTGTTCTGTCATGACGCAAAATTAAACATAATTAAAATACGCTCGACACCATATTTCTGCAAGTTATGTTAAAAAATTTTAACATTTCAAAATGTACTTTGAAACAAATATTATCGTTATCTTTGCAAAAAATTTAACTCTTGGGAAAGAAGATTTTGATATGCCCGCTAAATTGGGGATTGGGTCACGCAACTCGTTGTGTGCCAATAATCAAGGCCTTGAAGTATCAAGGTCACGAAGTTATTGTGGCCGCTGACAAAGGGCCTCTGGCTTTTCTAAGAAAAGCTTTTCCTGATCTGGAATGCATCCAACTGCCGGGATTTGACCCAAAATATAGCAGATATAACACCCAGGTCTTCAAGCTTTTATCTTCATTCCCCGGAGCTATAAGAGATTTCAGGCGCGATCACAAAACCGTCGAGGCGCTTGTTAAACAACATAATATCGACATCGTGATATCCGATAACAGATTCGGTTGCTGGAGCAGCGAGGTGTATTCGGTATTCATCACGCATCAGTTGCATATTCAGATCCCTCGAATGTGGTTCTGGACAAGACCTTTTGTCAACTTTTTCAACAATAGCTACATCAAAAAATATGACGAGGTTTGGGTTCCTGATGACGAAAATGATCCGGCACTAGGCGGAAATCTGTCACACCCGGGCATGAGGCGGTTTAAAACCTCATATTTGGGAATTTTGAGTCGATTCTGCTATGATAATCAAGAAGATACAGAGAAATTATACAAATATTTGGTCATTCTGTCAGGTCCTGAGCCTCAAAGAACTATTTTTGAAGACATCGTGCTGAAACAGGCAAGAAATATAAAAGACAAGGTGTTGATACTCAGGGCTAAACCCGATTCAGACAATATGCCTAAAGATATTTCGGACAACGTCACCATCTTCAATCACGTTGATGACGAGATGTTCGTAAAACTTGTCAAAAGTTCAGAAAACATTATCTGCCGTGGAGGTTATTCATCTTTGATGGACCTCATCAGACTCAACCGGACAGCCTATCTTGTACCTACACCGGGTCAGACAGAACAGCAATATCTTGCCAAACATCTTGAGTCGGACGGCTATTTCAGCTGGTGCAAACAACATGATTTTCAATTAGATAAGGTCTCCACGTCATTTATATCCATAAAAGACAAATATAACGACAACGAGAGCGCTATCGACGATTTTATACAGATTTGGACAGAAAATTTGAATTGATATGATATTAAACTACATTGTTTGGGATGTAAACCCATATATTTTCACGTTTCCAGAGAGTTTTCCGCTCCTCGGCGGACGTCCGGTGGCATGGTACGGCTTGTGCTGGGCCATGGTGTTTTTGGTAGGATACTACGTCATCCGCGCTGTTTACCGCAAAGAGAAACTCAGCGACGAGCTCGTTGACAAAATCACCATCTACATGTTGATTTCCACCATCATCGGCGCGCGCCTGGGACATTGCCTCTTCTATGAACCCGAGTATTATCTCGCCGAACCTATACGCTTCCTATATATATGGGAGGGCGGACTTGCCAGTCACGGAGGAGCAATCGGCATTTTGATCGGACTTTTGATTTATGCGAAAAAGATTAAAAAACCATATATCTGGGTTCTTGATCGCGTCGTGATACCTGTCGCTCTCGGCGGCTCCTTCATCCGTCTCGGAAACCTGATGAATTCTGAGATTTATGGCTATGAGACCACCTTGCCATGGGGATTTAAATTCGTTCGTGACTGGGCTCCAGGCACTCCTATCGACGCCATCCCTGCATGCCACCCCACTCAGATCTACGAGGCGCTCGTCTGCATCATAGTTTTTGTAATTTTGATGTATCTTTTCTTCAAAAAAGACATCATCAACAAACGTCCGGGCTTTTTCTTCGGCTTTTTCTGCACCGTAATCTTCGGATCAAGAATACTCATCGAATTTATCAAACAACCACAGGTGGAATTCGAGAAATCAATGACACTCGACATGGGACAATGGCTCAGCATTCCTTTCGTTATTGCTGGAATTTATTTCATGTGCAGAAAAAAAGTAGGGACAAATAAATAATTTGTCCCTACAATTCATAAATCCTGTAAATCTTACAGCAAGTGGCATGTGACTGTCAAGCCTGCCATCACGATTGAAACCATCGACATCAGCTTGATGAGGATGTTCAGTGATGGGCCTGATGTGTCTTTGAACGGGTCACCGACGGTGTCGCCGACCACTGTAGCCTTATGGTTTTCAGAGCCTTTGCCTCCGAAGTTGCCTTCTTCGACGTATTTCTTGGCGTTGTCCCAAGCACCGCCTGAGTTAGCCATGAATACTGCCAACACGAAGCCTGTGGCAAGACCGCCGATCAACAGACCGAGGACGCCCGGAACACCGAGAATCAAACCTGTGAGAATAGGGACAAGGATAGCGAGGATTGAAGGGACGAGCATCTCCTGCTGTGCGCCCTTTGTCGAGATAGCGACGCAGCGCTCGTAGTCAGGTTCTGCTTTGCCTTCGAGTATACCGGAGATAGTGCTGAACTGACGGCGAACCTCTTCAACCATCTTCTGTGCGGCGCGACCCACAGCGTTCATTGTCATTCCGCAGAACACGAATGCCATCATGGCGCCAATGAACACACCGACCAAAACGACAGGGTTCATCAGGTTGACGTTGTAAGCCTCCATGAAGTCAACCAAGCTTGCCTTTGCTGATTCAACGCCATTAGGAAGATCTTGACCCACACGGATCAGGGCGAGCTTGATTTCCTCGACATATGATGCCAAAAGTGCGAGAGCCGTCAAAGCTGCTGAACCGATAGCGAAGCCCTTACCTGTTGCTGCTGTGGTGTTTCCGAGAGCATCGAGAGCATCGGTGCGTTTACGGACCTCTGGATCGAGACCGCTCATCTCGGCGTTACCACCGGCGTTGTCGGCGATAGGACCGTAAGCGTCAGTTGCAAGGGTGATACCAAGTGTTGAAAGCATACCGACAGCGGCTATACCGATGCCGTAGAGACCCATTGAGAGGTTCTGAGCTGTGAATGCGATATGGAATCCGTTAGCGCAGAGGTATGCCAAAACGATAGCGCAACCCACTGTCACAACCGGGATAGCTGTTGAGAGCATACCGAGACCGAGACCTGAGATGATAACTGTCGCAGGACCTGTCTTTGAGCTTTCAGCTACCTTCTGAGTTGGCTTGTAGCTCTGTGAAGTATAATATTCTGTAGCTTTTCCAATGATGACACCGGCCAGCAGACCTACGACCACTGACAATGAAACCTGCCACCACATGTTAGGATTAGATTCTTCTTTACCGAAGAGGAAGTACATGATGCAGAATGTAGCGACCGCGATGAGGACAGCGGCTGTGTTTGTGCCGCGGCTCAATGCGCCGAGAAGCTCTTTCATGCCTGCGCCTTCCTTAGTGCGGACGAGGTAGATACCGATGATTGAGAGAAGTACGCCAACTGCCGCAATAAGCATAGGAGCGAACACTGCCTTCATCTGCATGCCTTCGATTGCTGATGTCGCGAAAGCTGAAGCGCCAAGTGCCATTGTCGCAAGTATTGAACCTGCATATGACTCATAAAGGTCAGCACCCATACCGGCGACGTCACCGACATTATCACCGACGTTATCAGCGATAGTTGCAGGGTTACGCGGGTCATCCTCAGGAATATTGTACTCTGTCTTACCGACGAGGTCAGCGCCGACGTCAGCGGCTTTTGTGTAGATACCGCCACCGACACGGGCAAACAAAGCCTGTGTTGAAGCACCCATACCGAATGTCAACATTGTGGTTGTGATGATAACCAGGTGATTCTCAACACCGATGAAATGATCAAGAACGATGAACCATACCGACACGTCGAGGAGTGCGAGGCCGACGACCACGAGACCCATGACAGCGCCTGAACGGAAAGCTACCTGCAATCCGCTGTTCAACGACTTACGGGCAGCATTGGCAGTACGGGCTGAAGCATAAGTAGCGGTCTTCATTCCGAAGAATCCGGCCAAGCCCGAGAAGAAACCGCCGGTGAGGAATGCGAACCACACCCAGCCGTTCTGTAAGTCGAACAAACTCATCACAAAAAACAACACCGCCAACACGACAAACACGATGATGACGACCTTGTACTGTTGTTTGAGATACGCCATTGCACCTTTTCTGACGTGCGAAGCGATCTTCTTCATCAAATCTGTTCCCTCGTCTTCCTTCATCATGCTCTTATAGAAATAAAAAGCGAATGACAAAGCCAAAATTGACGCTGCGAGAACCAAATAAATTACCCAATTCATACGCAAAAATTTTGATTAATACTTATTTTATTACTATTTAATATTTTCAACATTTTCAAACTGCAAAGTTCCGAATAAAAATCTTTTTTTCAAAGAAAAAAATTTAATTTTTATGAAAAATTATTTTTGCGTTATTTGTCAGAATTAATTTTGTAATTTTGTAGCGGGAGTATACCTTATTATTAATAAGTCATTTCGAAAAATTTAAAATATGAAAGGCATTAAGTTTCGTTTGATTGTGATGAACTTCCTAATCTTCGCTGTTTGGGGAGCTTATCTTTGTTCTATCAGTATTTATCTCGACAATGTTGAATTAGACACCAAAATCGGTTCATTCTTTGCCATCCAAGGCATTGTGTCGTTGTTTATGCCAGCCCTGATGGGTATCGTTGCCGACCGCTGGATACCTGCGCAAAAGCTTCTCGGCATCTGCCATCTTTTGGCTGCCGTGTTCATGGCTTTAGCGGGATATATGGGCATGAAATACGGAGCTGCCCTCACTTTCGGCCAGATTTTCCCGTATTATGCCATCAGCGTGGCGTTCTTCATGCCAACAATAGCATTAGGCAACTCTGTGTCGTACAACGCCTTATCAAAAGCAGGAATGGATATTGTCAAAGATTACCCTCCTATCCGCGTTTTCGGCACCATAGGCTTCATTGCCTCGATGTGGATTGTCAACTTCACGGGCTACAAAGACAGTTATATGCAGCTGTACCTCTCAGCGGTTTGGGGATTGCTCCTCGGTATCTACGCTTTCACATTGCCGGAATGCCCGGTGAACAAAAACGTACAGAAAGGCTCGATTATCGACGCTCTCGGTCTGCGTGCCTTCACATTATTCAAAGAAAAAAGGATGTGTATCTTCTTCATATTCTCGTTCCTCCTCGGAATGTGCCTGCAGGTGACCAACGGATTTGCCACCACCTACCTGGATGATTTCGGAGCTTCACCTATATATGAAAACGCTTTCGCAGTAAAAAACAACGTATTCTTGTCGTCAATCTCACAGATTTCCGAGACATTATGCATCTTGCTCATCCCATTCTTCCTGCGTAGATACGGCATCAAGAAGGTGATGTTCATTTCGTTTATGGCTTGGTTTCTGCGTTTCGCCTTCCTCGGAGCAGGCAGTCCTGTCGGCTTCGGACTCGTGCTGTTCATCCTCTCGATGATAGTTTACGGTGTGGCTTTCGACTTCTTCAACATCAGCGGTTCGTTGTTTGTCGACCAGAACACTGATGTGAGCATCCGCTCATCAGCGCAAGGTGTGTTCATGATGATGACCAACGGCTTCGGCGCCACAATAGGTGCCTGGTCGGCCGGCGCTATAGTCAACGCATTCACAAAAGTTAATGTCGATGGTGTAGTAATCGACTTACCTGTATTCCACGAACTCATGGCCGGATGGGCCAACGCATGGTATGTCTTCGCCGCATTTGCTTTGGTTGTTGGCATTTTGTTTGCCATCGTGTTCAAATACAAACATAATCCTGAGGCAGTCAAATGAGACAATATCTTGATTTACTTCAAAGGATTCTCGACGATGGCGTTCAGAAAGGCGACCGCACAGGTACCGGAACAATCAGTATTTTCGGTCATCAGATGCGATTCAACCTCTCTGATGGCTTTCCTCTTGTCACCACAAAAAAGGTGCATTTGAAGTCGATAATTTACGAGTTGCTGTGGCTTATCGCCGGCGACACAAATATAAAATATCTGCACGACCATAAAGTCTCGATTTGGGACGAGTGGGCTAATTCCGACGGTGACCTCGGTCCGGTTTACGGAGCACAGTGGCGCAACTGGAATAACGAGGGCATCGACCAGATTCAGCAGGTCATCGACAGCATAAAAAGCAACCCTAACAGCCGCCGTCACATCGTGACAGCCTGGAATCCGAGCGTTTTGCCAGACGAGAATGAGAAAGATTTTGCCAAGAACGTCGCCGCCGGAAAAGCAGCACTGCCTCCATGCCACGCATTCTTCCAGTTTTATGTTTCTAACGGCAAACTATCATGCCAGCTGTACCAACGCTCAGCCGACGTCTTCCTCGGAGTTCCGTTCAACATCGCGTCATATTCATTGCTCACAATGATGATGGCACAAGTTTGCGGCCTCGCACCAGGCGATTTCGTGCATACCTTCGGCGACGTGCACATCTACAACAACCACATCGAACAGGTGAAGCTGCAGCTATCACGCGAGCCACGACCGCTCCCGACAATGAAGCTGAATCCCGAAGTCAAGAGTCTATTTGATTTTAAGTACGAAGATTTCACATTAGAAAACTATAATCCGTACGACGCAATAAAAGCACCGGTTTCGATATGAAAACAAAGATTTCCATAATTGTAGCAATGGCAAAAAATCGCGCCATCGGCAAGGGCGGCGACCTCATTTGGCATCTCTCAAACGATTTGAAGCATTTCAAAGAGGTGACATCAGGCCACACCGTGATAATGGGTTATAAGACCTACGCCTCACTGCCTGGGCAGAAACCGTTGCCAAAGCGCCGCAACATCATCATTTCCAGTCATTTAAACGAAGCGCCTGAAGGTTTTGAGCTTGCTAATTCCATATTGGACGTCATGAAAATGGTGTTCAACGAAGAAGAGGTCTTCATTATAGGCGGCGGCATGATTTACGAGCAGTTTCTGCCAATGGCCGACAAGCTTTATCTCACCAGAATAGACAAGGATTTCGACGCTGACACCTTCTTCCCTATCATCGACTTCAAGCAATGGGATTTAGTTGACCTCAAAGTAGTGGACGACGACCCACAGATCGACTGCTCATACAGATTCGAAACCTGGGAACGGAAACATTAATAGGATAAAAAGGATAAGAAAGATAAGGAAGGATAATGGGATATCCTTCCTTATTTGTTATTTCTGAATAGAAACTTTTCGAATTATCTCGTTGCCGGCTGCAATGATCTTTACAAGATAAATACCGGTATCGAAACCATCAAGATTTATTGAAGCTTCCGAAGAATCGTCTAATTTTTCATAAATCTTTTGCCCTAGTGAATTGAAAATCATCACATCAGTAATGCTCTCTGCTTTAATCGTCAGCAAATCTTTAGCCGGATTAGGATAAATCTCAACATCCTGAAGCGCGTTCTCATCAATGCTATCTGGAGAAAAATACATCTTGACGAAATATTCGTTGTTATACAACGATTTCGCTGGAATTGAAAAACAGTCAATATCCTGATAATACGCCACCACCTTGTAGAAATACCAATTGCCGTATTCAAGCGCAGATGTCTCCTTATACTCGAATTTTGTAGGAGACACCAGCTTTATTCTGCGATATTCACCGTCATCGTTGCATTTTCTATAGATGAAATACGCAGTCAAATTCTCGCTATTATCAGGTGCTTCCCAGGTTATGACAGGTTTGCCGTTGTTTTGTTTATAGAACCACAGATATCGAGCCGGATTACATGCATCTCCGACGCTTACACAAGTCATCTCTGACAATTCAGACTCTCCGTTTTCACAAAGAATGCTCACATTATAGCAATGTCCGAGACCATCGGTATTCTGATCGACGAAAGGCTGAGAGTTGTCAGTAACCATATGATAGATAACGTCATCGCGATAGATACAGAAAGCATAGGCATTGGTCAGCGAACCATCCCATTCTATGACGATATCTTCGCCTTCAGCAACGCCTTCAATATTTGTCGGGGCATCGCAAATGCCAGTGTTTCCGCATCCGTTATTGATAGCGTAAAACACTCCATCCTCCAAATCTGTAGTCGAGCCAGAGTAGCTGTAAACGCTGACATTATCAGAGTTATAAATGTTAAAATACATGCTGCTCACGACATCCGCCGATTTCTCCCAGACAAATTTCACAGGTCCGACAGGCACATCGAAATGAATAACCTGAGATGTACCAGTTGCAGTCAACTGCATGATCTCTGTATTGGCCATATTATATACCGAAATATGGCTGCCGAGCCAGCCTTGATAGTTTATGGATGTCATAGCTATCTTCCACTCGCATTTAGGGCCGAACGAAACGTTTCTCACCAAATCCTGTTTTCCGTTACGGCCGTTGCTCACCGCGAACACCTTATATTCATAGTTGTCGTAATATGGAACATGGTCGACAAACGACATCTCTTGTCCTGCCACAATTCCGTCTGTAATTTCATGGCACACCTTGCTGTTACGCATGATCACGATTTTCTCGATATCTGTCATCTGGCTTCCGTCGAGGTATGTCGTAGGGTTAGTCCAACTCACGAGAGCATCGAACGAGACGTCTGACTCAGGTGTCACCACGAGGTTAGTCGGAGCGCTTGGAGTGGCGTCGTAAACCACTTGTGGCACGAAATTGAACATCGCGTCGGCAGGATTGGTGTAAGGAGCGTCATCAATGAGATACCATCCGTCGGAACTTCCGCCCCATCCAAGATTAAAATGGAACATATCATAATCGTCGTAGCCGTCGCATATGAAAGCGTGGCAACCGCCGTCATCGCAGCCGCCATAATACATTGGCCAGCCCATGTCGAACTGCTCGCGCACCATGCTCTTCCACACATTTGTCTCGTAATCGTCACGTCTCAACTGAATTATAGCGTCGCTAAAGCTGAAATAGGTATGCATGGCATTCGGTATCGGGCCCGAAGCGCCGCCGCTGCCATCCGGACCATAGCCCATATCGATGGTAACGCCGCAGTGGAAGCTTATAGTAGCCGCCGCTTCAATCTCTTCAATAGGCGAGTTCGCGTTGACTTTGTTGGCTATATGATCCCAGTCGTAATAGGTATTCTCAAAGTCAGCGCAAATTTGGCCGTAATCTTCGTGATAGTAGCAATGGCTGCCGTTTCCGTGCACCGGATACTTCCAGAACGACACCAGCTGTGCCATTGAGGTGGCCAGACAGCCTACGATAGCGTGACCATGGTCACCATTGGGATCATCAGGACAGAAATAATTGTATGGATAGCTTTGATCCCACTGTGTTTGCACGAGATAGTCCACTCCTCTGCCACCGTGACGCGACACAAGACGTCCGGTCTTCTCAAGCATCTGCCAGTCCGCGGCGACGTCAGGAGCCGCGGCATTTCTTCCACGTCTGGCATCTACGCTTCTTGCAGCCACAATACCATCTAAATAATCCTGTAACGCCGGAGGAATATTGCCGATATCAAACTTGCCGTTATCTGAATATCCGATGACAGGACGATAGAAATCATCAGATGAGATGATGACAAAACCATTTTCGCCATCATTAAAGACATAAAAACAAGCCTCTCCTCTGTCAGCATAAGCTGTGTATGCCAAAGTCAAATCGGCGCTTACGAATTTCTGCGCCAGCATCTGGGCTTTTTTCACATCCACAGGATTTGCGGTCAGAGTTTTGAGAGCCAACAACGCAATGATTATAAATAAGATTTTTTTCATGGTCAATTTTTTAAATCAAAAGAGCGCTCAGCGAATACTCGCTTCGCGCTCTTTAAACTAAACTTTAAACTCCGAACTATTTGATAACAGAGATCTTTCTTGTGACCTCATTGCCATTGGCGACTATGCGGACCATGTAGATACCTGCCTCGAAATCGCTTGTGTTAACAGTTGTCTCATCAGCATTGAGATCCTGTGCGAACACCTTCTGGCCGATTGAGTTGTAAACTGTCACACTGCTGAGGTTCTCTGCTTTCACTGTGAAGACGTCTTTTGTCGGGTTTGGATACATCTCAACACCCTGAGACATATCCTCATCAACGCTTTCCGGTGAATGGTAGACCTTCACGAAATAGTCGTTGTTATACATACACTTAGCTGGTGCAGCATAGCATTCAATGTCCTGATAGTAAGCTACGACTCTATAGAAATACCAGTTGCCGACTTCCATAGATTTTGTCTCTTTGTATTCTGTCATGGTTGGACCGATAATCTTGGCGCGGTCATATTGGCCGTCATCATTGACTTTTCTGTAGATAAAGAATGCGGTCAAACCCTCAGTATGTTCCGGGAGTTCCCATGTGATGGTAGGTTTGCCGTTTGACTGCAGATAGTACCACTCATTTCTTGCCGGTTCGCAACCTTCGCCAGCACTTGCGCACACTTCGTTTGACAATTCTGACTCGCCGCCATCGCCCAAGACGCAGATCTGATAGCAGTGACCGCCGATTGTCGGAGCCTCATCCACGAACTCGTTGCCATGTGAAAGGGCGCAGAGCAAACCGTCGCGATAGACGTTGAAGCCATAGTTTGACTTGTATGAACCTGACCATGTGAGAACAACATTGTCACCATCAGTGTTAGCGAACACCTCGCCATAAGTGACTGCAGGAGCCTCGTTGCCGCATCCGTTGTTACTTTCATAAAGGACACCTTCCGGAATATCGTTTGAGTTGCCTTCATACTGATAGACGATGTTACCTGTAGCGTCTTTAATCTTAAATGAAAGAGACACGTTGTCCGAACCTGCTTTCCATGCGAATGAAACCTTACCGAGAGTAACATTCATGTTGTATGTCGTAGGGTTGCTGCTTGTCATGGTGAATCTGTCAATCTCTCTGCATGCTCCGTCGTATGCTATAAGATAACCGCTTTTCCAACCCTGCATGTTTCCTGATGTGGCAACAATCTTCCACTCGCACGTAGGGCCGAATGACTCTGATACTACGCCAGGAGCGCCTTTAACATCTTCTTTCACAGCAAACACTCTGTATTCGAATGTGCTGTAGCAAGGAACGTTTTCATCGACAAAGCTCATGTTTGCGCCTGGTGTCGGGTTGTCAGTTGTGTAGATAACCTTACCGTCTCTTGTCACAACCATCTGGTCGATTGAAGAGATAGTCTGGTTGTTCATGGTCTTGGTCGGGTTTGTCCAAGATATTGTAGCGCGCTGTGCGACATCACTTTCCTTTACTGCTGTCACGTTGGCTGGAGCCTGAATTGTGTTGTTGTAGACATGTGTAGGAACGTAGTTGAAGATAGCTGCCGCGCTACTGCTATACTCGATAGCGTCAACCTGATACCAGTCATCGTCTGAGCCGCTCCATCCGAAGTTGAAACTGATGAAGTCGTCTTCGTTATAACCGTCGGCTACGAAAGCGTGACCGCCTGCTGAGCTGTGACCTGAATAGTAGACCGGACGGCCAAGATCGAACTCCGCTTTCAGCATCGCCACCCAGTTGGCGAGAGAATATGAGCTTCTCTGTTTGTATGAGCAGTTGTTATAATCGAAATAGTTTGCCATAGCAGCCGGAACATCCTGTGAGAACGCGCCGCTACCATCCGGTTCGAAACCCATATTGACAGCGACACCACAGTGATACATAAGAGTTGCCACGGCCTCGATCTGTGTCTGATTTGCGCCATTCAAAGTGTTTGGCATATTCTCCCAATCATATGTAGTGGCTCCGAAGTTTGCCGACTGCTGGCCATAACCCGGGCAATAATATGAGTGGCTGCCTGTGCCCTGTGCCGGATGATCCCAATATTTCATCACCTGGCTCATAGCTGTGGCGACGCAACCTGCATAGCAACGTCCGCCAGGACCGCCTGATGCTGCCGGAGCATAGAGGTTATAAGGGCTGTTCTGATTCCACTTTGTCTTTACGAGCGGACCAACTGTTCCACCTCTATTGCTGCTCAACTTACCGCAGTTGCGGAGTGACTCCCATTGACCTGCGATGTCAGGAGTAGCCTTGATATTCTTCTCGATAGCATAGCTGATACTGTTTTTGTAAGTCTCAAGCATAAACATAGCGCCGTTGTACGGATTGCTTGCGTCGAACGGACCATTCTCCGAATAAGCGAGGATAGGACGCACATTGTCAGAAGCAGCGACAATCACGAAACCTTCAGTACCAAGGTTGAAAACATAAGCGCAAGGCTGACCGTTGTCTGATGAAACTGTGTAATACAGTTGCAAATCAGCGTTTCTTGTCTGTTGAAAATTCGCCTGGACAAACATATGTCCCAACGACTTAGCTGTATTCACGTCGACAGGATTCGCGAACATTGCCCCGATCCCGAGAACTACAGCAATCACTAATGTTAATAATTTTTTCATTTTTGATAAAGATTAGATTAATAATGATTTTACTTTTTTATTCAATTACTGATACTTTCTGTGTCGTAGAGCCGTTAGCGGCCTGGATTTTCACCATATAAACGCCGCTCCCGAATTCTTTCATATTGATGACACATTCGTCACCATTGACATTCTCTTCATAAACCTTCTGACCGACGAGATTAAACACCGCGACCGTATGCAAATCAGCAGCTTCGATTCTGATACTGCCTGATGTCGGGTTAGGATAAAGTTTGGCGTTGATTGAGTTCTCCTGAATTGACAAGACCTCCACGATGACAAAATCTGTGCCTTCAGCGGTTTCAGCAGGTGTTGACTCACATGCCGAGCTGAATGCTGTCACCTGATAGTAATAGTTGCCGTTTGCGACAGCGTCGAAATACTCATGGACGCCGCCATCCACTTCACCTACTTCGGCATACTCCACACCGTCTTCACTTCTGTAAATCTTGAATTTTGCAGGAGAATAGTCACAATTCCATGAGAGATGCGCTCCGCTCACGCCATCCTGATATGTGAACTCACCGGCAAATGCTGTAGGTGCGGTGCAACTTGGGCAGTCGTTGTTGCCATTATAAACCGTGCCGTTCAGCTGTGTTGATGAGCCTGAGAAGGTGTAGGCGTTCTGACCAGCCGAGTCTTTCAAAGTGATGGTGATTGACGACACCGTTGTGCCTGGAGCGATCCATATCAATGAAAAGTTACCTTCAGGGAAAACAACTTTCTCACTCAATGGTGATGATGTCTTCATCGTGATCTCTTTGAATACCGTGCCATTAGCCGCCACAACCTGCAATCTGCCGTCATTCCATCCCTGGAAGTTGGTGGTCTGGCAGACGAATTTCCAAGTGCATTGCGGTCCGACAATAACAGCCTGTGTGAAAGGCTCGCCTTCCCAGTTATTGTTCACGCCGACAACAGTATATTCATATGCTCCATAGTCAGCCACCACATCATTAAATGACATGAACTCGCCTGGCTGTGGATTGTTGTATGTCTGAACAGCCACGCCGTTACGTTTCAAGATCACACGCTCGATAGAGCTGAGTGGTTCGCCTGATACAGCCTGTGTAGGCACTGTCCAGCTGATTGTCACTGTCTTGGTGATTGCGTCAGCAACCTCGGCTGTCATATCCGCGAACTCAGGAAGCATGGTGTTGTAAATATAATCCGGAATAATCTCAAACACAGCTCTCTGATATGAGTTGAAGTGACCGTTACCGGTATTCAAAGCGTCGATTGCGTAATAAGTGTTGTTATATGAGCCGCTCCATCCCCAGTTGAAATGGAATTTACGCTGGTCGTTGTATCCGTCGCAGTTGAAAGCGTGACCGCCGTCAGTGTCAGAACCCGCATAAACGAATGGAATTCCACGATCCAACTGTGCGATAAGCATATCTTCCCAAACTGTTTTTGAGTATGCGTCACGGCTGTCCATGTGAGCGCTGGCGCCATATCTGAAATAATTTATCAAAGCCGGAGCCACATCCTCGGTATGAGCGCCACTGCCGTTTGGAGCATACTCCATATCAACGGCTATGCCGCAGTGATACATCAACAATGCCACAGCCAATCCGCCGGCATTGGCCGCAGAGACCGAGTTCGGCATGATTGACCAGTTATAAGTAGTAGCGCCGAAGTTCGCAGTAAGCTGACCATACTGAGGGTGCTCTTCAGGAGTATATGAATGCTCGCCTACGCCAGTTTCAGGCCAGTTCCAGAATTTCATAACCTGGCTCATAGCTGTAGCCACGCAGCCTGCATAGCAATGTCCGCCAGGACCGCCTGCTGCTGGCGCATAGTAATTATAAGGCCAATCCTGATTCCATATTGTCGCCAAAAGCGGGCTGACCGCTTTATTCATTCTTGTATTCATTGTGACTCCTTCCTTACGGAGAAGATCCCATTGCTCAACCACATCCTGTTCAGCAACCAGTTCATTATCAATAGCATACTGAATCTGACGTCCGTAGTGACCGAGAAAATAACGCATGCCTTCAGGGATATTATTGATATCGAAAGCGTCATCTTCACCATAACCCAAAACAGGATATGCGCGATCATCGGCAGCTATCACGACAAAGCCGTTATCATAGTTAAAAACATAAAGATAAGCCACACCTTCTTCGTTACTCAAAGTGTAAACATGTTGCACATCGGTAATGCCTTTAGCTGATACAACATTGTGTTTCAAATACTTAGTTCCAAGTTCCTTGGCCGAATCTACGTCGACCGGACCTGCGAATGACTGTGCTGCGAAAACCACGAGGGCAGCGATTAAAACTAATAATTTCTTCATTTTTTTGTATTTTTTATTTTCTTATTTTTCGTTTAAAATTTGTCAAAAACCGTAAAGTGCTGTTAATGAATTATTTAAAATGGTTAATAACAAATTTTCACTTTTATATACATTAATAATTTTTAAGCTTGTAAAAATACAAAAAATTTTCATACGACGCTCAATTTTTTTCGTATTTTTGCATTTCGAAAATGAAAAATCTCTGAAATGGAGCATAAATACTACGATTTTTATATGCGTTTTCCCAGCGAGGACGACGCTCTGAAGGCGAAAGATTTTTATTACAAAACACATCGTCCGCGCATAGGCGGCGAGTTCAAAATCAACGACAACGGGGTGTGTTCTCTCTCGTTACAGGACGAATGCGAGCTCATCACCGACCTCTACCCTTTCGGTCTGACACGTTACATAGTGGCCGACAACTTCCACGGAGTGCGACGTGAACACGGCAAGGACATATTCGACTTCTTCACCGACAGCGACAATTATTTCTGCTGGGATTTGAACGACCAAGTCTTCGAAAAACTCAACAATTTCTTGAAAAACGAGATTCAGAACGACGGTTTTAAGCCCGAACAAGGCAAACACGCTCCATTTGTCCAGCGTATGCTCGACAGCATGGGAATCGACGATTTGTACAATATGCTGAATGTCGACGCTCCAGGACTTGACATCTAAGCCCTAGGGTCGGGTAAAATTTCCATTTTAGCCAGCTTTTGCACCTCTATACTCGGATGGCCGAACTCCTCGACGATTTTTCCAAGCATGAGATATGTTCCATTTCCTTGAAAAGGATAGTTTTTCAGCACATTCGGGAAGACGGTGGCGTCGAAAACATCACCGTTGGCATCCAAAAAATTGGCGAAATGCATCAACTCGCCTTTGCACGTCTTCACATACTTCAAACTGACCAGATGTCCGAGCATACGATATTGATTACCAACATGTTGCAACATATCTTTTGCCAGCACCTCTCCCCTGAAACGAGTCTTCAGCATATCGAGCCATGTCAAAGTTACAGGGAAGCCGAAAAGTTCAATTTCATCGTAAGCGTCCTCAAGTGGTTTAGCGTTCATCGAAGGTAATTGATAATCAGGATTTTGAACACCAAAAGTATCATGAGAAAACCGAAATTGCGTCTCTTGGACGAGACCTCGCATTCCATGAAATTTATTTCGGTAAGATGACAGTTTTCCGTTATAGGAGTGAGCTTCCCAAAGCAATGCGGGCTTGCTTTTTCCGGTAAACATGAAGGCGCCGGCACGAATCAGAATAGTCATCTGCTCCATCTTTGGGCGCAAACGCTCCATAAAATCCATCAAACCTCGATATTTTCCATTTGCAAGTCGTTCATTGATAATATTTTGTGCAAACTCAGCCTCCAAACCTTGCAGATGCACGAAGCCGATGTACGCCACCTTGCCATGAAGCGTGGTCAGATATTCGCTCATGTTGACGCACGGCAAATGTACGACGCCGCCTTGCCGACGCAACTCATTGAAATACACCCACGTAGGATAAAAACCGCCGAAATTGTTGATAACCGCCACCTGAAACTCAAGCGGGAAATAGGCTTTCAAGAACAAACTTTGAAAGCTTTCCACAGCATAAGAAGCGGAATGTGCCTTCGAGAACGAATAACCCGCGAACGACTCTATCTGCCGCCAAACTTCACGCGTCACAGCATCGCTGTAACCTCTTGACTTACAGTTATCAAAGAATTTTTTAGTCAGCTCCAGCATCTCGTCTTTGCGACGGCTTTTATGGTTCATCATCCTACGCAAAACATCGGCGTCACCAAGGTCGAGACCGGCAAAATGGTGGCACACCTTCAAGACATCTTCCTGATACACCATCACGCCGTAGGTTTCTTGCAGTTGCTCCTTAAGCACAGGATGCAGATAATCAATATGTTGCGGGTTATGGAAACGCTCAATGTACTGTCTCATCATGCCAGATTTCGCAACGCCTGGACGGATGATTGAGCTCGCCGCAACCAGAGTTTTGTAATCGTCGCAACGCAGTTTCCGCAACAATCCGCGCATGGCGGGACTCTCGATGTAGAAACAGCCGTTAGTCTCGGCGTTGCGCAGCAGATTTTTCACTTTCTCGTCTTTTTTAAAATCTTCAACACGATGAATATCAATGCTCACGCCACGATTTTTCCGTATCATATCAACTGCGTCTTTGATATGCCCGATACCACGCTGGCTGAGGATATCAAGTTTCTCAACTCGCAGACGCTCAGCGACATACATATCCCACTGCGTGGTTAAAAATCCCTTCGGCGGCATATCGAGTGCCGAGTAATAAGTTATAGGCTCCTCGGTAATCAAGACACCTCCGGCATGGATTGAGCGGACATTCGGGAAGTCGAGGATTTTCTGCGCGAGGTCGAAGACCGAGCGCGTAATGGGATCATTCTTAGGAAGCCCGTGCACCTTGGCGAGTTCATGCAACACCGAATTGTCACGGAAGGTCACAGTGGCACCCAACAACGCCACATGCCGGTCTTCATAACGGTTAAAAATGTAGCGATGCACCTCATCTCGGTCTTTCCATGAATAATCAATGTCGAAATCTGGCGGACTGCTACGCTTCGGGTTCAGAAAACGCTCAAAATAAAGATCCAGACTTATCGGGTCTACATCAGTGATTCTCAAGCAGTAAGCCACAATGCTGTTGGCGCCGCTGCCACGCCCGACGTGATATATCCCTCTCGACATAGAGTACCGCACGATGTCGGCGGCAATCAGGAAATACGAAGCAAAATGCATATTTTCGATGATGGCAAGCTCCTTCTCGATGCGCCGGTACGCCTCCTTGTTCTGCATGCCATACCTATATTTCATACCTTCGAAAGTCATCTGCCGCAAAAGCTCAACGTCGTTGTAAACGCTATCCGTGAACATTTTTTTATTCTTCGGCGTCTCGAAATCAAAATCAATACCGCATTGATTTACAATAGATTCCGTAGTTTTAACAATCTCTGGGAAGAGAGCGTATGCCGCCTTCAACTTCTCCGGCGCAAGCAGAATCTCATCAGCTGAAGCGTGGTTTTCGAGCCTCGAAATAAGTATGTTCTTATCGATTGCCCGAAGGTTTTTATGCACCTCGAACGACTTCTCGTCGAGAAAGGTGACAGGTTGCGCAATCACCAGCTTTTCCTGATGGTTTCGCACATCAGAGGTCAAAAGTCGCGACACTTGCGACAGCCTAACGCCAATAAATTCATTATCAGCCAGTTGCGAGATTGTTCGTTTACCGAAAGGGTAAATGACGACGACATTGTTCCACTGTGGCGCGTCTATATTATAAGGTGTCTTGCTGATGTTATGCTGCGTCAGCGTCTCGTTGATCTCGCGGAATCCCTCGTTGTTTCTGGCGATTGCGATGTACATCAGCTCGTCGCCGTTACGGAACTCGCAGCCTGCGATCGGTTTGATGCCATATTTTTTGCATTCAAAAACGAAGTCGATTACGCCCATTGTGTTGTTGATGTCGGTCAGAGCCATAGCCGGAATATGCATACTACTAGCCTGCTCCACCAAATTCTCGATGGAGATGGTGCCGTAGCACAAGCTGCAATATGACTTCACATTCAAATACATTTTAGCTATTAGCCATTAGGTATTAGCCATTAGCCAAGTCCATTCTAATGGCTAACAACTAATGGCTTTATAAATCGCATTCTTTCCAAATCGTTTTCTTATCTTGTCTAACGCGCCGTAAAGATTTGTCATTTCAGCGGTATCGTCAAACAGATCAAGCTGTTGCGTGCCTCCTACCAGGCTGCTGAACCTAACTCCTATCAATCTGATGAGCAAGCGGCGGTCGTAAAGCCTGTCGAAAATGTCGTAAACCGTTTTTAACAAAAGGTGGTCGAACGAAGTATACGGAATCTGCTTCTGCATGGTGTGAGTGTCGAAATCGGAATAGCGTATCTTCACCGTCACGCAGCCTGTGAGCTTGGTCTGCGACCGCAACTCGAACGCCAGACGCTCCACCATCCTGGCGAGGACGCTCTTCAATAAAACGATGTCGATGGTGTCGGTCTCAAAAGTATGCTCTTTGCTCAGCGATTTCTGCTCCTCGTAAGGCTGCACCGGCGTGGTGTCGATGCCGTTGGCTTTCTTCCAAATCTCGATTCCGTTCTTTCCAAGTGCCTGACTGACAACGACATCAGGCATCTGTCTGAAGTCACCTATTGTCGCTATCCCCATCGACCGCAACAACTGATACGTCTTCGCCCCCACCATCGGGATCTTGCCTATCGACAGCGGATCAAGAAACTGATGCACTTGAGGATGCAGCACCTGCAACTCGCCGTTGGGTTTAGCCTCGTCGGTGGCGATTTTCGAGATGGTTTTGTTCTCGGAAAGCCCGAACGATATTGGCAGCCCCGAGTTCTTCATAATGTTCTCACGCAGCTCGTGCGCCCATTTGTAACACCCGAAGAAACGGTCCATCCCCGTGATGTCGATGTAATGCTCGTCGATGCTGGTTTTCTCAAAAATGGGCGCACTGTCGGCGATTATCGCCGTCACGAGGCGCGAGTAGCGGCTGTAAAGTTCCATGTCGCCCGCAATGAACACAGCCTGCGGACACAGTTGCCGCGCCAGCCTCATCGGCTGCGCGGAGTGCACGCCAAAACGTCGCGCCTCGTAGCTGCAAGTCGAGACGACACCACGCTCCGACATGCCACCAACAATCACAGGCCGCCGCTCCAACGCCGGGTTTATCAAACGCTCCACCGACACGAAAAAAGTGTCCAAATCAAGATGTAATACCGTTCGCTCCAAAATTTTTTATTTTTTTCTTGCCATTTAAAAAATTCTTTGTAATTTTGCCATGTTTTTAATCAAAATTTGCGACGAAAAATTAGTCATTATTTTAATACGTGTCAAGAAAAATTTTTAAAAATTTGCTATGTTATTCAGTACCAATATAAAATTTTTGCGCAAAAGGCGTTCAAAGACGCAGGATGACGTCGCCACAGCGCTCAACATGAAGCGTTCGACGCTCAGCGGATATGAAAACGAGGTGTCGGAACCCAACATCGAGGCTCTCCTCGCCTTGTCGAAATACTTCAACGTCGCCATTGACACATTAATAAAGGTGGATCTGACAAAAATCGGCGAGTTCCAGCTCAGCCAGCTCGAGCGCGGCTACGACGTGCACCTGAAAGGCAGCAACATCAGGGTGCTCGCCACAACCGTCGACAGCGGCAACCGCGAGAACATAGAACTCGTGTCGGAACGCGCAAAGGCAGGATACACAACAGGTTACGCCGACCCGGACTACATCCGTGTGCTCCCGACGTTCCAGCTGCCATTCCTGTCGAAAGAACGCAAATACCGCACCTTCCAGATAAGCGGCGACTCCATGCTGCCGATTCCCGACAAGTCGTATGTAACAGGCGAATACGTCCTCGACTGGCGCGGCATACACGACAAACAGGCATACATCATCCTCACCATCGACGACGGCATAGTCTTCAAAATTGTTGAGTCTCATTTAGATAAAGGCTTTTTGAGACTTCATTCTCTCAACCCGATGTATCATCCGTTCGACATCCCGCTAAACGAGGTCAAAGAAGTATGGAAATTCGTGCATTACATAAGCGCGGAGATGCCGGAAAGCATGAACACGCCTCGCGAACAGCAGCTCATCGACACTATCAACGATCTGAAAAAACAGGTTCAAGCCATCCAATTGAAACTAAACTTGTAAAAAAATCATTATTTTTAATGATTTGTCAAAAAAAATGCATATCTTTGCATGATTTTAACAATATTTTGCTTAATCAAAACTTTTTAAATATGAAGAAATTATTTTTATCATTGATGCTTGTCGCGGCCATCGCAGCAGGTTTCACAAGTTGCAAAAAAGACGAAAACAACGAATCAACAACACATTCACAGACCTTCACTCTGGGTTCTGACACTTACAACGTTGACAACGCCATCACCATTGAAAACATTCAGTATGAAGGCGATACATACAATGCCATAGTATTATCCGAGCAGATAGTCGAAGATGAAAGTGGCGAAGGTCAAGGCGTAGTCATAATGTTCAAAGGCGACATCACTGCAGGAACGCACAGCATTTCCTCAAACATGGAGTCATTTCCAAAATATTTGTTCGCAGCTCTCGAAGTTACAGATATCGTGGATTTCGACATCAACGAGCTCATGCAGCAAGAAGATGTTTACGTAGCCACCAGCGGCGCATTCACCATCGGAATCGACGGCAGCAAATATACTGTGACAACAGACAACATTAACGTTGAACAAGTTACAAATCCGGAAGTGGAGTTCACATCAGCAGCCGACTACGAAGGCAGTGTGTCAAGATACAGACTCGCGACAGTTATCGAAGGCTCTCTTAACGAAGACGCTATTGTGACAGCCGGTACAACAAAATATAAAATCATGATAGACACATTCATTGCAGCTTTCATCACAGAGAACGGCGATTTTGTAGGACTGACATCATTTAACTATGACTTCACAAACGGCCTCCCGGAAGGCGAATTCACACCAGACGACTATCCGATAATCATGCTGGAAAAAATGAATTTCAAAAAAATGCACAACGCGGAGAGCGGAAATATCGTCATCTCAAAAGAAGGCGACAACTACACTGTTGACCTCACAAATTTACAATTCAACGAAGTAGAAGGCACTTTTACACTGCATTACATCGGAGAAATGCCTAAATTCGACTTCCCATTCTAAAAAAAATAATTAGCACAAATGACGTCATTCTGCATAGGATGACGTCTTTTTTTTATCTTTGCAGAAAATTCATCGCATGAAAAAGATAGTTCTGATACTTTTTATCTCGCTTTGCCCGATAATAGCGTTGTCGCAAGACTTAGGCATTATCCCTACCCCACAACAAGTTGAATATCAACAAGGCAGCTTTTTATGGAAAGCCGATTTGTCTAAAAACGAGAAACGTATAAAAACTGAAATCGTCAAAGATATTCCCGCCAAGGAAAACAAAGAACAGGCATATATCATCAAAATAACGCCGAAGAAAATCATACTTCAGGCGATGACGGAGCAAGGGCTGTTCTATGCAAGACAAAGTTTAAACCAACTCGTCAAATATCTAGAAGTTACAACGCAAAAATCTGAATTTGAGATTCCTTGCATGACCATCACCGACTGGCCGGCACTCGAATATCGCGGATGGATGGACGACATCAGCAGAGGCCCGATTCCGACTATGGATTTCCTTAAAAAAGAGATCAGAACGCTGGCATCGTACAAGATGAATTTCTTCCAACTTTACACCGAGCACGTCTTCAAACTTGACAGCCACCCTGACATCGCGCCGACAGACGGACTTACAGCATTGGAAATCAAAGAGCTGACAGAATATGCAAAGCAATATTATGTTGAATTTATGGGTAACCAGCAGTGCTTCGCTCATGCCGAAAAGACTTTAAGAATCCCGTTTTACGATGAGATTGCCGATACCAAATACAACTTCGACCCGTCAAACCCAAAAACTTATGAATTTTTGAAAGATGTATTCGCTGAAGTGGCTCAGGCCTACGAATCGAAATATTTCAATATAAACTGCGATGAGACTGAAGGACTTGGCTCGGGGAAAGCTAAGGATTACGTAGAGAAAACAGGCAAAGACGAGGCTTACTGCGAGCATATTAATAAGGTGTGCCAGATTTTGAAAAAATACGATAAAACTGTAATGATGTGGGGCGATATCGTGGCGAAAAACCCCAAAATGATAGAAAAACTACCGTCTGATGTGCAGTTTATCGTGTGGAGCTACGGCGCAGGCGACGATTATATGGAGATGCTACGCCCGTTTAAAGAGTCAGGACACAGTTTCTGGACCGCCTCGGGTGCCAGCTGCTGGAGCACCGCCTTCCCTGACGTAGAGACATACACGAAAAACATCGCCAACTTCTCGCGCGACGCCTACAAAAGCGGCGCCCGAGGCCTGATGAACACAGCTTGGGACGACTATGGCGAGTCGCTGTTCAGCAGCACATGGCACTCAATGCTGTGGTGCGCCGAAATGACATGGAAACCAAGTGATGGCGAAGGATTCGAAAAGAAGTTTGAAGCACAATTCCTAGGCTCGGAAATCGGGATAGAATTCAACAAACTTTTGAGCCAGCCGTTCTCGGCACTCGACGAGTCGTTGCTTGAGTTTTTTCCAAACCAAGTTAGCGACGAAGCGGTAGAAAGAAACGAGAAACTGCAAAAAGAAGCACTGGCTTTGTACGAAAAACTCGTTGCCGACAAAGAAGAAACCAAAGAGCATCAGGAGTTTACCGATTGCATGATTGTGGCAGCCTACCGAGCCTACGCCACCGCGACAAAAAATCTTCTTAAAGCCCAGCTTTACAAAACGCTGCAAAGTCATGACGCCCAATCTGTTAAAAACGCAAAAGAAGCCATAAAAGCCTTCATTCCCATACTGCAAAAGTTAAAATATGACTACATCAAACTTTGGGATTCGGAATGCAGAGCCTATTCGCGCGACATAGCGGAAGCCCGTTTCGACAAAATCATGCAGGACATCTTGGATGCCGAAAACAAGGTCTTCATCAGCAGCGCCTCAGAAAACGGCAAGCCCGTAATCGTTTTGAAGACCATTTTTGACGACAAGGAAATATATTACACCACCGACGGGAACAAATATCAATTGTATGTAGAACCGTTTGAAATAACGCATTCGTGCACTGTGAAAACCCAAAATTCCGAAAAATATTTCATTTTCCACAAAGGCATGGGACACCTCAAAAACATCAACAGTATTGTTGGAGGCTACCGTCCGGAATACTCAGGCGGTGGCGATGATGCCCTGCTTAACGGTGTTTTGGGCGGCAACAACTATCGTGACGGCAACTGGCAAGGTTTCTGCGGCGTGGATGCCGACATTGAAATAGATTTCGGCAAAGCAGAGGCTGTTAACACCGTCAAAATCAATTTCTTAGCCAATCCTTTCGACTGGATCATGCTTCCGACCACTGTTCGCGTCTACGCCTTCCCTGTCGATGCAGCGCCTAACGTACCTGAAACGGTGGTTAAAACATTCAAAATCAATGAAAATTTGCAATCGTCAGGCAATCAGGTTTTCACCAAAACATTCGACATGAACGGATTGAAAACCAAATATTTACGTGTTGTAATAGAAAATCCAGGACCTCTTCCGGAAGGAACACCTGGCGTCGGATACAGATCCTGGATTTTTATGGATGAAATAATTATCGAATAATTACTTTCCCCAGTAGTTGAAAGTCTCCAATTCCTTAAGCAGCTCTCGTACTGCTGTCTCAAGTTGCTCATCGACGCCTTGCGCAAGCTTTTCAGGAGTGTTCTTGACTTTAATATCAGGTTCTAACTGACTGTTTTCCAAATAGTTACCTTCTTGCGTACGATATCCGATAACAGGCAAGCCGAAATACAATGTGTTGTCTTGCAATGTCTCCCAAGTAACGCTGCTCATTGTTCCAGGCACCGGCATTCCGACAAGTTTACCCATGTTTTTGTGTTTGTAGACCCATGGCGTTCCGTGCGCGTTGCTGTAGTTGGCCTCGCCTATCACCATGATTGAAGGCTTCACATAACGTCGTGACGGCATCACACATGCCACGGTATCGCGAATCACCTGCTCGAGATATTTCTCACCCGAGAACAGAATCTCGATATCCTCATGCAAACGCCCGCCACCGTTGAAACGGGTATCGATGACGATGCCTTCGCGAAGGTTGTATTTTCCTAAAATATCGGCGTATACATCACGATAGCTGGCGTCGCCCATGCTCTTGATATGGACATAACCGAGACGTCCACCAGAGAGGCTGTCGACAAGATGCGCGTTACGTTTTATCCAGCGTTTATAAAGCAAATCGTTCTGTTCCCCACGTGAAATTGGCTTAACCACCTCGTCCCAACGTTTCTTTGACTTCGGGCTGTAAATTGAGACCAACACTGTCTTCCCTGACTTCTTGTTCAACAGCGGAAAATAATCCATATCTTTTGTAATCTCAACGCCGTCAATCTTTTCGATTATGTCGCCCGCCTTCACCTTAGATGTCTTCTTGTCGAACGGACCATATTCCAGCACTTCTTCGATAAGAAGTCCGTCTTTCCGGTAGTTCCAGTCAAAGAGCAGACCGAGTTGTGCTGTCGCATCGCCACCTGAAGCGCCACGATAGCCTGAGCCCGAATGCGACACATTGAGTTCACCCAAAACCTCACTCATCAACTCAGCAAAGTCGTAGTTGTTGTTGATATGTGCCAGGAACGGATAAAAATCTTTCTTAATCTGTTCAAAATCAGCGCCATTGTGGTCACGGCGGAACAGACGTTTGTTCTCCTGCAGAAAGATATGATTAAACATATATTCACGCTCGGCGGCACGGTCGAGCAACATTGTCGCGTCATATTTAATAGAAGTTGATTTGCCGCCTTTTGTGTCTATTTTCTGAAGATTTCCGCCAGAAAGCACGTAAATGTTGTCGCCTTTTTTGTTTAAGACAAGGTTTGCGCCACCGCCATCGAGTTTCTTCAAAATCTTTGTCGATTTCTCACGGACATCAAGTTCCCACAAATCGTAACCTTTCTCAAACGAGCTCAAGAAATACAGCTTGTCGCCATCTTTTGACAACACCGCACCCGACAGTCTCGACGACATAGGCGTAAGGCGAACCACACGCTCATCCAATCTATCCAATTCAATATCAATCGCCTTCATCTCCTCCTTCTTCTCCTTCTTATCTTTCTTATCCTCCTTATCCTTCTTGTCCTCCTTATCTTTCTTATCCTTCTTAGCGATCTCGTATTCTTCCTTTGAAAGTTTGAATTTATCGAGCGCATCCTGGTTCATGAAGCAAATGAAGGCGTCGTTTTGACTGCCCCATGAGGCGTGAGAGCGCATACCGTAACGGTTTGATCCGAAAATGATGGCATTACCGTCGAGAGCCCAGCTCGGATTACCAGTAATGTAGCCGTCATTGGTGATGTTATGAATTTTCATATCGCCGTTTGCCGATACTATTCCCACGTCGGAATAAGGATCGCGCATATTGGTGATAAGTGTCAAAGCGAACCATTTTCCATCCGGAGACCATTGATATTCAAAAGGATAAGCGCTTGTTCCATAATGTTGTGTACCATCAGTTATCTGGCGCACTTTCTTTGAATCCAAATTCACGACTTTCAAATATGTACGGTCTTCGATGAAAGCTATCTCCTTTCCATCGGGTGAAAACTGAGGTGCGGAACGCTCAATGCCATCGTCGCCAAACAACGATTCCTCTTCAATAAGCGTTGCATAAGCGAAGTTAAGGTCTTCCTTGCGAGTCATTTTGGCGACATAAAGGTTATAGTAACCGTCACGCTCCGAGGTGTAGACCAGCATCTTGCCATCAGGCGAGAACGACGGATCCGACTCAGCCTCTGGCGTATGCGTAATTTGTTTGGTTGTTTGATATTCGTCGGAAGTGACAAACACCTCACCACGCGACACGAATGCGATAAGGTTGCCTTCAGGCGTTATAGTCAAATCGGAAGCACCACCGAACTTGCCGCGTTCCACAACATTTTCTTGGTCGTTAATAATTTGAATATCAATCTTTTGAGGTTCTTCACCTATCTTTTGAGTGTAAATCTCGCCTTGATAACCGTAGCACAAAGTACCATCGTCAGCGACACTCAAAAATCTCACCGGATATGTCTGAAAATCAGTGATTTTCTGAGGTTCTGAGAGATTAGGCCACTGCATCATATACACGTTCTGGCTGTTACGTCCTGCCGGCTCGCTGAGGTACACAAATGCTTTATGATCAGGCATAAACACCGGCTCACGGTCCTCTCCAACGTTGGTAGTCAATATCTTATGAGTTTTATCCTTTGCATTAAAATAAACCACATCACGCGCCACTGACGACACCTGATGTTTGCGCCATATGTTCTCGCTGCCCTTGCGGTCATAGTAAAGGAACGACTCGCCGTCGCTGTCGAATGATACCGAACATACTGTTGCCGCAGTGACCTGCTGCGAACGACCGCCATCTATCGACACCTTATATAATTCGGTGAGCCAGCCAGAGGCAAACTGTGCATCGGCAGCGTCTTTTTGAATCATCGCGCTATAGTAAATCTCTTTGTCGTCAGGCGAAAACGCCAATGGAGTCTCGTTGGCGGAGAAGGTTGTGACACGTTTTGCCACTCCACCGTTGGCCGACACCACATAAACATCAAAATTGCCGTTACGGTCGGTTGCAAAAGCTATTTTTTCACCATCGTGCGACCAAATCGGATAGTAATCATACGAAGTCGACGTAGTAATCTGACGAGCCATACCGCCCTGAGCGTCAACGATATAAATATCACCTTTATAAACAAAAGCGATCTTGTCGCCCTTTGGTGAAATCTGGTTGTAACGCATCCAAAGCGGCTGCTGGGCGAATGTGACGACGGTCAACAAAGACACAAATAATACAAGAAATAATTTTTTCATATAAATTTATTTTAACGATGCAAAATTAACAAAAAAAATTGTAATTTTACATTTTAAAATTTTGATTAAACTATGAAATTGAATCTTAAGCGACCGATAGCTTTTTTTGATCTGGAGACAACGGGACTTAACATCACTCATGACCGCATCGTGGAAGTTAGTGTATTGAGAATCAATGTGAATGGAGAAGAGGAGCAACGCACATGGCGTATCAACCCAGGCATCCCGATTCCGCCTGAGACGACAGCCATCCATGGCATCAGCGATGCCGACGTGGCGCACGAAAAGACATTTAAGCAGGCAGCTCAGGAAATTTCGAAATTTTTCGGCAACTGCGACCTCGCAGGATACAATATTCTGAAATTCGATCTTCCGCTTTTGGTCGAGGAATTCATCCGAGCAGGCGTCAACTTCGACCTCAAAGATCGTCAGCTCATCGATGTGATGAACATTTTCATGAAAATGGAGCCGCGGACGCTTAAAGGCGCTTACCGTTTCTTCATGCATAAGGAATTCGACAATGCTCATTCCGCCAACGCCGACACTTTCGCCACATACGAAGTCCTGATGGCTATGCTCGACAAATATCAAAACACAGAATACACTGATTTTAAAGGAGTTACATCCAAACCCATCGTCAATGACATGAGCGAATTGGCACACTTCTCATCGCATCACCAAAATGCCGACCTGATGGGACAAATCGTGTACGACGAGCAAGGCAAAGCCGTGTTCAAATTCGGGAAACACAAGGACGAGCGTGTGGAAGACGTATTCAAAAAAGAGCCGCAATACTACGACTGGATTATGAAAAGCGACTTTCCGGAATATACCAAACGAGTGGTGACCAAATTGAAATACCCTGATAAAAACATAAATTTTTAATTCAATATTTTTTCAAAAATTAATCATCAGATTAAAAAAACAATTATCTTTGCAAAAAATCTTTTAACATCAAAATAGGAATAGTATGGAAGAAAATGAAAAGATGAACAATCGTGAGGAATTGTTTTCGAGACCGGTACGTGCAGGAAAACGCACCTACTTTTTCGATGTAAAAGCAACTAGAGGCGATGAGAAATACATCACCATCACAGAGAGCAAGCGCCGTTTCAGCAATGAGCAGAACCGCTTCTTCTATGAGAAACACAAGATTTTCCTTTACAAGGAAGACTTTGAGAAATTTGCCAACGCTCTTAAGGAAACCCTTAATTTCATTGAGACTGGTGAATATCCGGAAGGCTATTTCGACGAGCCTAAAGTCTACGATGAGCCAAACGACACCGAGATGAAAGACGATGTCGATGATTGGTTCAACGACCTGGAAAAGAAATAAATCAAAGATTTACAATGATTTTGAATGTAGGGACGCGCCGCGGCGCGTCCCTACATTTTTATTTTTAATAATTTATATGTATTTCGAAAATATTCCGTATCTTTGTACGTTTAAATTAATACATAATTTTTTGCAATGGGAAAGATAATCGCGATAGCAAATCAGAAGGGCGGTGTGGGCAAAACAACCACCGCGATAAACCTGGCGGCAAGCCTGGCAGTGTTGGAACACAAGACGTTACTCATCGACGCTGACCCACAGGCTAACTCCACCTCGGGCGTGGGCTTCGACCCGAAAACCATCGATGCCAGCATCTACGAATGCATCATCGACAACATCGACCCGCGCACCATCATCAAGGAGACGGAGACACCGAACATGTTCCTTCTTCCGGCACACATCGACCTCGTGGGAGCGGAGATAGAGATTATCAACGTGCCGCAACGCGAACAGATGATGGCCAAATGCCTCGCGCCAATCAAAGACGAGTACGACTTCATCATCATCGACTGCTCACCGTCGCTGGGTCTCATCACGGTAAACTCACTGACAGCCGCCGACTCGGTGATAATCCCGGTGCAATGCCAGTATTTCGCCCTCGAAGGTCTTGGCAAGTTGCTGAACACCATCAAGATTGTGCAGTCGCGTTTCAACCCGAGCCTCGACATCGAAGGCATACTGCTGACGATGTTCGACAGCCGCACACGTATCTCAAAGCAGGTGGTGGATGAGGTTAAAACTCATTTCCAGACCATGGTTTTCGACACCATCATCAACGTGAACACACGCCTCAGCGAGGCGCCCAGCTACGGACACACCATCATCATGCACGATGCGGCAAGCAGCGGCGCTATCAACTACCTCAACCTTGCAAGAGAGATTTTAAAACGTAATGACTTGGAAAATGACGACACAGAATAAGAAAAGAGGTCTCGGTCGCGGCCTCGACGCCATACTGCAAAGCCCTGAAACCGACATCACATCCGCTGACATCTCGGGTAATTACGTGGCAGGCGCCATAGCACAGATCGAGATTGACAAAATCGAGACAAACCCGTTTCAGCCACGAACAGATTTCGACGAGGCAGCATTAAATGATCTCGCCGAATCAATTCAACATCAAGGAGTTATACAGCCTGTGACAGTGCGCAAGATGGGCTACGACAAATACCAGCTCATCTCAGGTGAACGCCGTCTGCGCGCGTCAAAAATGGCCGGACTGAAAACCATCCCGGTGTTTATCCGCGTGGCAAACGACGAGCAAATGCTTGAAATGGCGCTCATCGAAAACACTCATCGGGAAAACCTCAACGCCATCGAAGTGGCGATTTCTTATCAACGTCTTATCGAAGAATGCGAGCTCACCCAAGACAAGCTTTCAGAGAAACTGGGCAAAGACCGTTCTACAGTTACCAACTATTTGAGACTGTTAAAGTTACCTGCCGAAATCCAGATCGCCATCCGTGACGGATACATCACCATGGGACATGCCAAGGCCTTGATCAACATCAGCGACAAAGCCAAACAGCTCATCATCTTGAAACGCATAATCGACGAAGATCTGAGTGTACGCCAAGTTGAATCTCTGGCAAGGGAAAAAGTCAGCCCGCAAAAGCAAAAGAACGTGCTGCCCGAAAGCTTTAAGATTCAGGCAGACACACTGTCGAAAGCGCTCAAAATGGGCGTGAAAGTCAGCCGCGACAGCAAAGGCAAAGGCTCTCTTACAATAAAATTCAAAAACGACGAAGAGTTCGGACGTCTGCTCGACTTCATCAACAAAGGCAATTGATAATGAAGAAATTGTGGCTTTTCATATTGTTTTTGGCATTTGCCTCGCCTATTCTACAGGCACAGGACACGCTCATCCTTAAACAGGATGCGCCGATTCAGCCTGCATCGGCCAAAAACATCAGCCACAGTCCAAGAAAAGCCACTCTCCTGGCTCTCATACCAGGCGCTGGCCAGGCCTACAACCGTAAATACTGGAAAATGCCGATAGTTTACGCTGGATTCGGCGTGACAACTTATTTCGCGATAACCAACGGCAACGACTACCATCTTTATCGCGACGCCTACGATTACAAAATGGGAATCAACACCAACGTCAGTGCCGAAGCTCAGGAAGAAGCCGGAAAATATACCGAAGACAATCTGATAACCTTACGCGATTACTATCGCAGCAATATGGAACTGAGTTGGATTATAACCGCGGCTTGGTATATCATACAGATTATCGACGCCAATGTCGACGCCCATTTCTTCTATTACGACATCAACGATGATTTGACGTTACACATTGAGCCCCAATTCAATAAAGTGGAATTTGACCCTACTTTAGGATATGGAAACAATATAGGATTATCATTAAAATTGAATTTCTGACATGAAGATCGTCATACTTGGATACGGCAAAATGGGTCACGAGGTGGAGCAAATAGCTCTGCAACGTGGGCACGAAGTGGCATATCGTATTGATACTGAGCAAGATTGGTACAGAAATATAGATGGCATAGCCGACTCCGACGTGGTGATAGAATTCAGCACTCCCGACACTGCCATAGCCAACATCGAGAAGTGTTTCGAGCTTGACATCCCGATGGTGATAGGCACCACAGGCTGGTACGCACACCTCGATGACATATGCAACCGCTGCAAAAACGAAGGGCATACAATGTTTTATGCCCCAAATTTCAGCATTGGCATGAATTTCGTCTTCAAACTCAACAAAGAAATGGCTCGTTTCGCCCAAAACTATGACTATCAATTAGATATCACCGAAACGCACCATATCCACAAACTCGACAAGCCAAGCGGAACAGCCGTTAAACTTGCCGAAGATATAATCGACAACAACGACAATTACGAGTATTGGATGCTTGATGACGAAGATGCTCAGGACAACGACGACAAGATGCTGAGAATCAACGCCATAAGAGAAGGCGAAGTATTTGGCATTCACGAGATAAAGGCGTTGTCTGACTGCGATGAGATAACACTGCGACATGAGGCGTTCAGCCGCAAAGGATTCGCCACAGGAGCCGTCATCGCCGCCGAGTTCATACAAAACAAAAAAGGAATATTTACGATGGAGGATTTATTATGAATATGCTTATAACCATATTGTTATTACCATTTGTTTTCTCAATTTGCGCAGCTTTCTGCCACAAATTCTACGAGCGCGCAGGCTTCAAACGCAGCGACGCATTCATCCCCTACTACAACCTCTACATTCTGTCGAAGATAATAGGCTGGAACAAATGGTGGTGCTATGTCTTGCTCATCTTCCCTTACATCAACACCTTCATGGCGTTTCTAATGTTCATCGAACTGGCAAAATGCTATAATCGTTTCGCATTCTGGGAGATAGTCTGCGCAGGTTTCTTCCCTTACATATACTTCCCTGTTGTAAGCAAAAACGACGACAAATATCATGACCCTAAAACCACGGTGCGTCCTCCGAAAGGCTGGGTGCGTGACTGGCTCGACTCCATACTCTGGGCAGTGTTCGCCGCATTGATTATCAGAACGTTCATGTTTGAGATGTACACCATACCGTCATCAAGTATGGAAGGCACTCTCATGACCGGCGACTACCTTCTCGTGAGCAAAATCGGCTACGGCCCGCGTTTTCCCAACACCCCGCTGACATTCCCGTTTGTGCACCACACACTTCCATGGTCAAAAACAGCGAAATCGTATATCGAATGGCCACAACTCGGATACTGGCGCTTGCCAGGATTTTCGAGCATCAAACGTAACGACCCTATTGTGTTCAACTTCCCGGCAGGCGATACAGTTAGCGAAGTTTATCAAAGCAATGTCACTTATTATCAATTGGTTAGAAGATATGGTAGAGAACGCGTCAACAACGAGCCATACAATTTCGGCAGAATCATCACTCGACCTGTAGACAAACGCGAGAACTACGTCAAACGACTCATAGGTATGCCGGGCGACACACTGCAAATCATCGACGGCGTGGTGTATATCAACGGCAAGATGGGATTCCAGCCGCCAATGATGCAGCATATGTATTATGTGAAGATTAACGGAAATGCTCTAAATCCAAAGGTTTTGGAAAAATTCCAAATCTACGACGGCAACAGAATCAGCGCTAATGAGTATTATCTTCACATGAACGCCATAACAGCCGAAGCATTCGGAAAACAGCCTTTCGTGCTTGAGGTGAAAAAGATGACAGCTCCTGTCGGCATTGAGATTTCGCAAGAGATCTTTCCTAACGACACCTTGCATTTCAAGTGGAATGTCGACAATTTCGGACCTATCGTCATACCTCAAGAAGGCGTAACAGTGAAAATATCTCCTGAAAACATCGCGCTTTACGAGCGTTGCATAACAGCATACGAGCATAACACTCTGACTATCAAGGACAACAAGATATTCATCAATGGAATTGAAACCAACGAATATACCTTTGGCATGGATTATTATTGGATGATGGGCGACAACCGTCACAACTCTCAGGACTCGCGTTTCTGGGGCTATGTGCCAGTTGACCACATCGTCGGAAAACCGCTGTTTGTCTGGTTCTCAAAAGATAAAACATACGGCAAGATTCGCTGGAACAGATTTTTTAAATTTCCAAAATAATTGAAAATGACAGTAAACAAAAATAGATTAAGAGTACCCGACACTCCTTTTGTGGTTAAAGACGAAGCGGTTACGCCTAAGAAAAAAACAAAGGCAAAATCGACAAAGGCCAAGACCCCGAAAAAACCTGAAAGCAAGGTCGCGAAACGCCGTAAGGAATCCGACGGAAGAGCCCGAATTTGCTTTGGTATCTTCTTCTTCCTTGTGAGCGTGTTCTTCCTCATCGCCTTCGCCAACCCTTACCTCGGACATACTCCTGACGGCAAGTGGCTGCACAATATCGGCGTATTCATGAGCGAGAACATGTTCGGACTAGGCACAGCCTACATCATCTTCCTGATTGGTCTGTTAGGACTTAATCTGATTTGGAAAAGAATCTATGTCAAGCCATGGATACTCTGGAAATATTCGCTCATTTTCATGATTTGGGTCCCGATTTTCCTGGCCTTGATAATGGACAACAAGGTTTTCGCAAACGCTAAATTCTACGGCGTCGTAGGATATAAATGCTACGATTTTCTGAAAACTTATATCGATAACATCGGAGTTGTTTTAGTGTTGATTTTCACAGCTTTTATATATGTAATCTTCACTTTTGACATAAAATTCGACTTCATTAAGAAAAAAGATCCGGATACAATTCCAGACTATGACGAAGGCGACGAAGAGCCTGAAAATATTGAGGGCAAACCTGATGATTCGCCAAGAGTCGTTGACCTTACCGACGGTTTTGATGACGAAGAGTCTGAAAAGGATGACATCGAAGACGATGACAATAATGATGATGAGGAGCCTGAAAATGATGTCGAGATTTCTGTAATCAAAAAAGACGTGGAACAAGAAGAATTTGAGGAGGACGAGCCTGAGGAAATAACAGAAAAAGCTGACGAAGTGGAGATGGAAGTCACGGAGCAGACAGAAGAGAAACAGGTCAAAGAAAACGGCGAGCATTTCGGTCTCGACACCTTCTACGATCCTAAACTCGAGCTTTCAGATTTCAAGTTACCACCACTCGATTTGCTTAAAGATTATGGTGACAACGACAATGGCGTCGACCGCGAAGAGCTTGAAGCCAACAAGAAACGCATCGTCGACACTCTTGCAAACTATTCCATTGAGATTGATAAGATCAAGGCAACCATCGGCCCTACCGTGACTTTGTACGAAATAGTGCCTGCCGCCGGTGTACGTATCTCGAAAATCAAAGGATTGCAGGATGATATCGCGCTCAGCTTGGCCGCATTGGGAATCCGTATCATCGCTCCTATTCCAGGTAAAGGCACGGTCGGTATCGAGGTACCAAACAAGAAGCCTCAGACTGTCTCAATGCGCACTATCATCGGCTCTGAGAAGTTCCAGAAGAGCGGATTCGCATTGCCGTTCGGTATTGGAAAGACCATCTCAAACGAAAGCTATGTAGCCGACCTCGCCAAGATGCCGCACATACTCATGGCTGGTGCTACCGGTCAGGGTAAGTCTGTGGGACTCAATGCCATTATAGCATCATTGCTTTACAGCAAACACCCTGCCGAGCTGAAATTCATACTAGTCGACCCTAAGAAAGTCGAGTTGAGCCTCTATAGAAAGATTGAACGTCATTATCTCGCCAAACTGCCTGATTCTGAAGACGCAATCATCACTGATGTCAGAAAAGTGGTGCGCACACTGAACTCTCTCTGCATCGAGATGGATAACCGTTACGAGCTTATGAAAGACGCCGGCGTGCGTAACATCAAGGAATATAACGAGAAATTCGTAAACCGCCGTCTCAACCCGAACGACGGACATCATTTCATGCCTTACATCGTGCTCGTGGTCGATGAGTTCGCCGACCTCATCATGACGGCAGGCCGTGAAGTGGAAGGCCCAATCGCGCGTCTCGCTCAGCTGGCTCGTGCCATTGGCATCCATCTCATCATCGCTACCCAGCGTCCTTCGGTGAAAATCATCACTGGTACAATCAAAGCCAACTTCCCGGCACGTATCGCCTTCCGCGTCATCTCACGTGTCGACTCCGCCACCATTTTGGACAGCAACGGCGCCGAACAACTTGTCGGCCGAGGCGATATGCTTATGTCGACTGGCCAAGATCTGGTACGTCTGCAGTGCCCCTTCATCGATACGCCTGAAGTGGAAGCCATCTGCGACTACATAGGCGAACAACGTGGCTATGAAGACGCCTATCTCCTGCCGGATGTCCCTGACGAGCAAGATGAAGGCGGCTCGAAAGAGTCTATCGACCCCAACGAACGCGACCCTCTGTTCGAAGACGCGGCACGTATCGTGGTGCAGACACAACAAGGCTCGACATCAATGCTGCAGCGTAAGCTGAAACTCGGATACAACAGAGCCGGACGTATCATCGACCAACTCGAGAAAGCCGGTATCGTTGGCCCGTTCGCCGGCAGCAAGCAACGCGAGGTGAAAGTGGCGACGGAATTCGCGCTCGAGCAGTTCCTCAAAGACCTCGATCTGGACGACAACATTAAAAACAACGAATTTATTTAATCTGTCATGAAAAGATATATATTATTGATAATCAGCATATTAACACTATCTTTAAATACCCTGGCACAAGATGCGGAAACAGTGTTAAAAAATGCCGTAGACAAGCTGAAATCGTACGAAAACATTGAGTTTTCCATAGATTATATCATGGTTAACCCAAGCGCCGGTCTGTTTGACCAGATTCAGATTTCCGGTTACACACAAGGCAACGCCTACAAAATCAAAACATATGGTCAGGACGTCCTCTGCGACGGCACAACTATATGGACATATTACGAAGACAGCAACGAAGTGAATATCAGCGACGCCGACATATCAGGCGAAGGTTATTTCGTATCAATAATCAACAGATATTGTGAAAACATGACCGCCAAATTCATCGGCGGAGGCGATGGCGACATCCGTACAATCGAAGTGACACCTTTGATAAACGACGGTTTTAAAACCATATGCATCACATTGAATATCAAGACATTGGAATTAAAAAAGATGTCTTTGCTAAACGATGGTGACACCACTTTCACATACGACATCACGAAATTTGTCATCAACCAAAAACTACCTGTCGACTTCTTCATCTTCAAGGAATCCGACTACCCTGACGCAGAAATCATCGATATGAGATAGTGGACAACGAACGTAAACATATTATCTTTCTGGCGCGTTGGTATCCCCATCGATACGACCCGATGTTCGGGTTGTTTGTGCAGCGTCACGCCGAGGCGGCAGCCTTGTATAATGACATAAGCGTCATTTATGTCCACCCATGTACAGACGTGCCATGGCGTGTCTCTACAGACGATGAAATCATCAACAACGTCAGAACAATCCGTGTCTATTACAAAAAATCCAAATCAAAAATCGTTTCACTATTCAGGTTTTTCCGCGCCAACAAACTGGCGATGAAACAATTACCCAAGCCTGACATCATCCACGTCCACGTTCTGACACGCCTCGGACTGATAGCTTGGTGGCATAAAATCGTCCACGGCACACCTTATATTATTACGGAACATTGGTCACGATACCTGCCAGGGAACGATTACAATGGGTTTTTCAGGAAAAGACTGACGAAGATGGTGGTAGATAGCGCCGCTGCCGTCACTACTGTCACCGACATTCTGGCTAAGGCGATGCAAAGTCACGGGCTTCATAACAAAAAGTACATTATCGTTCCTAACGTAGTGGACATCAATATGTTCAAGCCTCAGCCGCATCATAATAAGATTCCTAAAATAGTGCATGTCAGCTGCTTCGAAAACAAATCGAAAAACATCACCTGTCTGATTGACGCCTTGCAGATTCTGGAAGACAAAAACATCGCCTTCCAATGTGTCTTCATCGGCGACGGCATCGATTTCAAGATGACAAAAGACTATTCAAAGAAGCTGAAACATCAGGAAAACATAAGATTTACCGGCGTTTTGGAAGGTCAAAGCTTAATTGACGAGCTCGCTTCCGGCGATTTCCTGGTGCTGTCGAGCAACTACGAGACTCAAGGTGTAGTCATACTTGAAGCATTCGCCTGCGGACTGCCTGTTGTTGCCACCAACGTTGGCGGAATCCCTGAAATCGTCAACGAAAGCAATGGCATTCTGGTATCTCCTCACGATCCCGAACAACTTGCCGAGGCGATACACACAATGATGCTGTCATACCGGAACTACGACGCTAACACGTTGAGAGACGGCATAATAAAAAAGTTTTCCAACGAATCCGTCGGAAAACTCCTTAACTCCATCTATAAAGAACTTAATTAATTCCCATTTTCTTCACTATCTGCTTCACAAACTCGGTATTTGAGAAATGACCAGGTTTGTATGCGGTCACCTTGCCTATGATTGGCATCCCGAGCAATGTGAGGTCGCCTACGAGGTCGAGCAGCTTATGACGTGCAGGTTCGTTATCGAAATACAATGTCACATTATTGAGGATTCCGCCTTCGTGAACTGCCACCGATTCTTTGTGGAACAGACCGGCTACACGCTTAAGGTCCTCTTCCGACACCTGCTTCTCGATGAACACAATGGCATTCGACAAGTCACCGCCTCTGATGAGATTATGAGCCAGCAACATCTCGAGTTCCTGGAAAAACACAAAGGTTCTGCACATCGCAAAATCTGTCTCAAACTGACTGATATCAGCCATATGAGCCTCCTGCACATTGAGCACTCCCGATTTATAATCAACTTTCACGTCGATGCTGAACTTGTCAGCCGGTTCAACCACGAGTTCGCAACCGACTTTAGGGTGTGTATAAACTATTCTCTTGGTGATTTTTAAGCATTTACGCTCAGCGTCCTGTTCAACAGCACCAGCCTCTTTCAACGCCTCCAGCACTATTCTAGAGCTGCCGTCAAGAATTGGCGGTTCCTCACAATTCAAGTCGATGAGCACATTGTCGATATTCATAGCCCTTAAAGCCGCCATGATATGCTCCACAGTATAAACCTTCACGCCGTTTTGCGCGATGGTTGTGCCACGCGATGTGTCGACCACGTTATAGACACGCGCTTCCACAATAGGCTGACCGAAGAGGTCAACTCTTCTGAACTTAATACCGTGATTTATATCTGCAGGATGAAATGTCAGCGTACCGCTTTGACCTGTATGAAGTCCTGTTCCACTAATGCTGACACTCTTCTGAATTGTATGTTGTTTTTCCACCATTATATTCAAAACCAATAATATGGTGCAAAATTACAAAAATATATGTTACTTCGACAATAAATCTGCAAGTTTTTTCTCCAACTCCACGATTCTATTCTCCAATTTTTCTATACTGCGTTGTCTAACAATGTCTTTCATATATTTTGAATAATCGTAAGCCGGAGAGCCCATAATCTGTTTGCCCGGCTCTTTTACACCTTTTGTAAGGCCTGATTGTGGTCCGATAATGGTTCTGTCGGCGACCGTGAGATGCCCCGAGATACCCACCTGACCTGCCACAATGCAGTTCTTCCCGACATGAGCCGAGCCTGCTATTCCCGACTGTGCAGCCATCGCTGTATTCTCGCCAACCTCCACATTATGAGCTATTTGGATAAGATTGTCGAGTTTCACGCCATTGTGAATCTTAGTCGACTCTATAGTGGAACGGTCTATCGTGGTGTTAGCGCCGATTTCAACGTTATCGCCAACCAAAACATTGCCGATCTGTGGAATTTTCTTGTATGTCCCGTCTGGTTGAGGCACAAAACCGAAGCCGTCAGCACCAAGCACCGCGCCTGCATGTATGATACATTCCTTACCGATATGCGTCATGGCATATAGCTTAACGCCTGCGTAAAGAACAGTATTATCGCCAATCACCACGTCATCACCGACATAGCATTGCGGATAAATCTTCACATTCTTGCCTATCTTCACCCTCTCGCCAATGAAAGCGAACTCGCCGATGTAACAATTCTCGCCATATTCCGCGTCAGGAGAGATATAAGCCTCTTCCGAAATGCCGACTTTGTTATTCGTGTATTCCTGATAAATCGCCAAAAGCTGGGCAAACGATTCATAAGCGTTAGGCACCCTGATCATAGTGGTCTTAACCGGCTCTGTCGGCTCAAAATCCTCGTTAACGAGAACTATCGACGACTGTGTATTGTAAAGATACTGAATATATTTCGGATTAGATAAAAAACTCAACATCCCTGGTGCGCCATCCTCAATACGGGCCACATTCCACACCTTCGCTTCCGGGTCACCTTCCACCTTTCCACCTAAAAGCGCTGCAATCTGAGCAGCTTTAAACTCAACTTTCATATCAAATTGTATTAAATTCTTTTTTAATCGCAATCACCGCCTTGTCTATCATTGAATTATCCATCGAGGCGATAATCTGGGCCATCATTGCGGCATCGGCATCCGGATTCTCGCCAAAAGCCGCGTTGATGCTTTTCAAAACTTCATCTTTAACGACGATAATATTAAACCAAGTCGGCTCACTGACGTAGAGACGCTGCGCCAAATTGTGCTCCAACTCATCCTGAATATTCTGTATCAATGCAAATTGCAAGTCGGTACGCGACATCCCAGGCATAAAAACACGCTTCACCAACACCGAAAATCTGATGCGTTCGAGATACAAAACAAGCCTCTCATAAGCCTGAATCTTCAGCGGAACTACAACGTCATTTTTGTTTTTACCACCCGTATTCGATTGATTATCATTCTTATTGCCAGAAAAAAAGAAGAAGAACCCGACAATAGTCATCACCACAATCAGCCCTATTAATATCCAATTTATTGGCGTCATTTCAACATTTTTAGAGTGCAAATATAGTGATTTTTTTAATTTCAAACAAAATTTTCAAACAAAAGTTTTCCTATCATAAAAATACGTAACTTTGCAGTCTCAAATAATAGATAATTAATTTTAAAATCAGATATGGGTACATTATCACAAAGAGTCATCAATATGGCGGAATCAGCCACTTTGAAGATGACACAGAAGAGCCGCGAACTCAAGGCTCAGGGTATTGACATTATCTCATTGAGCATCGGCGAACCTGACTTCAACACTCCAGTCAGCGCAAAACAAGCCGGTATCGACGCCATCAACAACAACGACACACATTATCCTCCGGTTCCGGGTACTCCGGCATTGCGTAAAGCCATCGCCGAGAAACTCCGTCGCGACAACGGTCTCGACTACAAAGACACCGACATCATCGTGTCGAATGGCGCAAAACAAGCTATCACAACAACATTCTTCGCTATCCTCGACAAAGGTGACGAAGTCATCATCCCTGCCCCATTCTGGGTATCATATCCTGAGATGGTGAAACTCGCCGACGGCACTCCGGTGTTCATTTACACTACACCTGAGCAGCACTTCAAAATCAACGCCGCCCAGCTCGAGAAAGCCATCACTCCAAAGACCAAGGCGTTCATTTTCAGCACTCCTTGCAACCCTAGCGGTTCAGTATATACAAAAGAGGAACTCGCCGCATTGGTCGAAGTGTTCAAGAAACATCCTGAAATCATCATCATCTCCGATGAGATTTACGAATTCATCCAATATGAGCACAAACATGAGTCAATGGGTCAGTTCACCGAGTTGAAAGACCGTCTCGTCATCGTCAACGGTGTGGCTAAAGGTTATGCCATGACTGGTTGGAGAATCGGTTACATCGCAGCTCCTATGGCCATCGTCAACGCCTGCAACAAGATCCAGGGACAATACACATCAGGTATCTGCACCATCTCACAGGCGGCATCAGTGGCAGCAATGCAGCTCTCACCAGAAAATTCAGAAGAAGTTCAGAATATGTGCAAGGCCTTTAGAGCCCGCCGCGACATGTTCTACAAGCTCCTCATGGAGATTCCGGGCATCAAGTTGAGCTTGCCTGCAGGCGCATTCTACATGTTCCCGGACGTTTCAGCTTATTACGGCAAGTCAGACGGCGCTACAGTCATCAAGAACAGCGATGATTTGTGCATGTACTTGCTTTACAACGCTCACGTGGCTTGCGTGGCCGGCGGTGCTTTCGGTAACGACAACTGCATCCGTCTGTCATACGCCACATCCGACGACAAGCTCCGCGAGGCAGCGCGCCGTCTAAAAGAAGCTTTTGCAAAACTTAAATAAGAAACAATGCCAAGAGAAGACATCAAAGCGCTTTTTGAGTCCTTCAACGACAAGCGTATACTTATAATAGGTGATGTTATGCTCGACCTTTACCTTAACGGTAAGGTCGAGCGCATCTCGCCTGAAGCTCCGGTACCTATTGTCGCCGTGAGTAACCGTTTCGCGCGTCTCGGAGGTGCCGCCAACGTAGCGCAGAACATCAAGGCGCTAGGCGCCGAACCTGTTTTATGCTCCATTATCGGTGACGACTCAAAGTCGCACGATTTCTTCGACTTGCTTAAGGAGCACAAGATGCCAAACAACGGCATCGTCAAGAGTAAGGAACGCCGCACCACCACGAAATATCGCATAATCGGCAACAATGCGCAGATGCTCCGTGTCGACGACGAGGACACTTTCAACCTCACCGAGAAAGAGTTCGTCACCCTGCGTGAGAAAATCGACACCATACTCTATCGCGAACGCATCGACGGCATCATTCTCCAAGATTATAATAAAGGTGTGCTCACCGAAGAGCTCATCCGTCACACCATCACCGTAGCCAACGAGAAAAACATCCCGGTAGGCGTCGACCCGAAGAAAAACAACTTCCTCGCTTACGAGAAATGTACGCTCTTCAAACCAAACCTCAAAGAGCTCAAGGAAGGTATAAACATAGAGTTTCCTACCGATACAATTGACGGCATCTTATTGGGTGTCAATGCATTACAAGACAAACTACAATGTCATCTTGTCATGAACACCTTGTCGGAAAGAGGTGTACTCATCCAAGAGATGACTAACGGAAACAGAAGCCATCATTACATCCCGGCACATCTTCGTAAAATTGCCGATGTTTCAGGTGCGGGCGACACAGTATTAGGTGTTGCCATGCTTTGTCTGGTCTGCAATCAAGACGCGTACCATATAGCAGCCATCTCGAATCTGGCAGGCGGTCTGGTCTGCGAAGAGATAGGCGCTGTGCCAATCAACAAAGAAAGACTTTTAAAAGAAACTGAAAAAATATAATAATATAGTGTTTCTTGCGTTATAAGGTCTATGAAGTTCATTTTATCATCATATAAAAAGATGCTTTTCATCTTAGGAATCATGCTTATCCTGATCCCGCAAAGCCTTATGGCTCAAAATGAAAAGCCAAAAAATCTGTTGTTGTACGACCAGCAGCCATATCATTTCGGATTCATCATCGCGTTGAACCAGATGGCGTACTCTATTAATTATGTTGACAACTATCAGTCAATAGAGCATCTGTCTTCAGAATTCATATCCGATGGCGATTTCACCATCACCGGAGACAAATACAACGTCACAAGCATGATGCCAATACCTTATTATGGCTTCACCGTCGGCGTCGTTGGAAATCTGCGCCTTGGCAAGTATTTCGACCTTCGTCTTATACCTTCATTAAGTTTCGGAACACGAATGATTGAATATCATCTCTACGATATTGATAATCAAAAGACTATCTCATTCACCAAATCAATTTACTCCACTTTTATGGAGTTTCCGCTACACGTCAAATACAAATCAAAAAGACATAACAATTTCGCGGCATATATGATCGCCGGCGGCAACTTCAAGATCGATCTAGCCTCACAAAAGAAAGAGAAAAACGACCAGGGACAGGTCAAAAACATCCGCGTCAAGAGAGTTGACATCGCCGCAGAGATTGGTGCAGGCGTTGATTTTTACACAGGATACTTCAAATTCGGCATCGAAGCCAAGATGAGTTTCGGCCTCCTAAACATCATAGATCCGCAAGGATTAATCTACGATACGAGTATCAGCAGTCTCCAAAACAGGATGTTCCAGCTGTCATTCACCTTTGAATAATCACAGCACTCTAATCTTTCAATATTGATTATCAATATTTTAGCCACATTTTATAAATTTTAAAAATTTTTCGTCATTGTAACGAAAAAAGTTGTATCTTTGCAGCGCAAAAAATCGGTCTCTTCGTCTAGTCTGGTTAGGACGTCAGGTTTTCATCCTGGTAACTCGGGTTCAAATCCCGGAGAGACTACAAAAAGAAGGGGTCTCTTCGTCTAGTCTGGTTAGGACGTCAGGTTTTCATCCTGGTAACTCGGGTTCAAATCCCGGAGAGACTACAAATTGAAAACGAAGTCAGAAAGCAGGTGGGTATCAAATGACCTGTAATCTGGCTTTTTCCGTTTTAATGCGAAACGACATGAAGAGAATAATCTCTGGCAATATAAGAAAAAGACTACCATCAAAAATATTGACGTTTTTGTTGGCAGTTTTGTTTTTTGTGTCGGCGAACGGAGTTGCTCTCAAAGCGCAAAGCAATGATTATCAATTAGGTGTACGCGGCGGCTGCGGTATGGCAACGCTCAGCGGATATCGTAACAATGGCCTCAAATTAGGTTTGGCCGGAGGTGTCTACGGCAAATACTTCCTCTCTGGAAACACCAGCGTTATCGCCGACATCAACTACTCGGCAGGCGGACAGCAGTCGGAACAATGGCTCACCAACAACCGCGACGAAGTCAAAGAATACAGAAAATACAGCTTGCATTATATCAACATTCCAATCTTGTATCAGTATTATTTCACTGATATTCTTGGACTTGAGGGAGGTCTCAACTTCCGTTACTGCGTCGCGGGAAACTTGAAGACAAAGATCGGCAACGAAGATTGGAACAAAGTCTCTCTCAACTACAACAACTTCGATTTCGGTTTGATAGTTGGCGTTTACACCGACAACCTCATTCCGCACGAGGACTTTTTCGTCAGCTTGAGAGCCTATTTCGGTTTTCTTGACGTGGTCAAGGAAGTCGGATCAAATAAAAATGTAAGCGTGCAAGTCACAGTTGGATACACATTATTCTAAATGAAATCAAGAATCCGGTTAATTATTGGCAATCAATACAATCCACACCTGAATCTAGCTGTGGAAAGTTCGCTTTTGGACGATGGCGACCCGGAAGTCGTGACCATGTTTTTATGGAAAAATCAGCAGACAGTAGTCTATGGCTATAATCAGAACCCATTCACGGAATGCAATGTGGAACTGCTGCTTTCAGAGGGTGGTCACGCCGCCCGCCGCCGTACCGGCGGCGGTGCTGTATATCATGACTTGGGAAATCTGAATTTCTCATTTGTCGCCCACAAGAAGCATTACGACGTCACAAAACAAATGAACGTCATCAAGACAGCTTTGCGCTATTTCGGTTTGGAAGCAGAGGTTTCAGGTCGTAATGACATACTTTTCGAAGGACGCAAATTCTCCGGAAACGCCTTTGGAATCTACAAAGACAGACGACTGCACCACGGCACAATTTTGATTAAGACCGATGGCGAGAAACTGGCAAAATATCTGAAAGTCAACCCGGCAAAACTCCAGAAACACGGAGTGAAATCGGTGGTGAGCCGCATCATCAACCTCTCGGAAGTCGCCGACATCACTTCTGACTCGATAATTCCACATCTTTCAAAGGCTTTTGAAGAAGTGTATGAAGCTAAAGCGGAAGTTGTCGATTTCAACGATCTTCTTACTGATAAAGTATTGAAAACCAGAGACTTATTTGCATCCGACGAATATCTCTTCGGCAAATGGCGCAACTTTCACGCTAAGAAATCAGCTCAATTTTCTTGGGGTTTGGTCGAGCTGGATTTGCATATCAACGAAGAAAAAGGCATTATCGAAAGCATTTCCATCGCGTCAGACGGCCTAGAGCCTGAGTTGATTGAGGAAACCGAACGCATTTTAACGGGCGCAAGCATTAAAAAAACGCCGAATTGTGGTAAAAACGAGGTCGCTAAAGACATTCTTACCCTCATTTATTGATTCCATTACGGATTTTTTGTAATTTTGCAGCCAAATTTTAAGAGATGAAGTATTTTTTACTGCCATTGGGCTGTCAGATGAACCGAAGTGACACGGAGCGCGTGCGTACCGTATTGCATGGCATGGGGTTTACGGAAACCGACAAGGAAGAGGAAGCCACAATTTTGGGCGTGATAGCGTGCTCGGTGCGCCAAAAAGGCATCGACAAGGTGTATTCACGCATCCTGAAATGGAACGAGATGAAGCAGAATCACAACTGCATCACCTTCGTGTCGGGCTGTATCCTCCCTGCCGACCGCGAGCGTTTCGTCAAGCTGTTTGACCTCGTCTTCACCATGAACGAACTGCCTGATTTACCAGATATGATAAGGCAATACGGCGTTATCATCCCAACAAAAGATGCCGTCGAACAAGAGCCGGTGTTCCCGTTGGCTGGCATACCTATTAATAGAAACGTCAATCCATCGACCAACATGGACCGTTTCTGGGTCATTAACCCCGACCATCTTTCTGATTTTGAGGCTTTTATCCCGATTCAGAACGGCTGCAATAAGTTCTGCACCTACTGCGCCGTGCCATATACCAGAGGCCGTGAGGTTTCAAGAAAATCTGAAGATATAATCAATGAATTGAAAGAACTCGTTGACAAAGGATATAAGTCGATTACTTTGCTCGGACAGAACGTCAATTCGTATGGTTTGGACAAAAAAGGCGAAGAGATTAACTTTGCGGAATTGCTAAGAAGAATTGGCGAATACGGCGACGCAAGCGGCAAAGAATTCTGGGTTTACTTCACCTCACCGCATCCGCGCGACATGAGCGACGAAGTGATTGAAGTCATTTCGCGATATCGCTGCCTCGGCAAGCAGATTCACCTGCCGATACAGTCGGGCGACGACAACATGCTACAGCGCATGAACCGCAAGCACACGCTAGAAGATTATCGCCATATCATCCACACTATCAGACGGTTACTTCCTGAAGCGACGATTTTCACAGATATCATCGTTGGATTCACCGGTGAGACCGAGGAAGAATTCGAGAATTCTCGCAAGGCGATGGAAGAATTCAAATACAATATGGCTTACATCGCGCAGTACAGTGTGCGACCGGGCGCAGTGGCCTCATCGTGGGCCGACGACGTGCCAAAGGCCAAAAAACGTGAACGTTATCACATCCTAACCGACGAGCTGATGAAGCACTCACTCGTTTATAATCAAGGACTTATCGGCAAGACGCAGAAGGTTTTAGTGACGGGCTACGACCGTAAGAACGGATATCTCACTGGCCACACCGAAGGTAAAATAGTGATACGATTCCAGTCGCGCGACAAGAGTCTGATTGGCCAAATCGTGACAGTGAAGGTAACAAGCGCCACGGCGCTTTCAATTGAAGGAGAATTAATGTAGGGGCGAATCATCATTCGCCCCTACGGATGAACAAAAATATGAAGATTGCATTCAAGACATTAGGTTGCCGCTTAAACCTCTACGAAACCGACGCCCTCGCGTCACAGTTCAAGGAGGCTGGTTACGACGTCGTTGAAAACGACGAAGATGCTGACATTTACGTCGTCAACACCTGCACCGTAACCAACCAAAGCGACCAGAAATGTCGTCAGGCAATCAACCAGATCAGGCGTTCCCACCCTAGCGCCATCATCGCGGCAATGGGCTGCATGGTGAACCACAGAAAGCAAGAGATGCTCGACTCAGGCGTTATTGATTACGCCATCGACAACGAACGCAAATACGCGCTTTTCAGCATCATCGACAGCCACGTGAAAGGCGAAGTTGTTGATCCTGAAGGTTTTGACAATGATTTGTTCAGCTACCGCCCCGCATACAGCACCTTCCACACCCGCAGTTTGATCAAGATTCACGACGGATGCAACAATTTCTGTTCGTACTGCATCATCCCGAACGTTCGTGGAAGAGCCACAAGCCGTCCAGCCGACGAGATTTACGACAACATCCGCAGTGTAGTGGCGCATGGGTTTAAAGAGGTCGTCCTGACAGGCGTGAACATGGGGCGTTATCAGTATCAAGACATTGATTTTGAGCATCTTATTGAAAACATCTTAAAAATTGAAGGCGATTTCAGGGTTAGGATTTCTTCAATCGAGCCCGACAACTTCAGCGACCGTTTTTTGAGTTTATTTGAGAACCCGAAACTTGCTCCGCACATGCACATCTGCCTTCAGAGCGGTGCCGAAAACACACTTCTAGAGATGCACAGGCACTACACAGCAACACAGTTCAAGGAAATGTGCGACCGCATCAAAACGGCAATTCCCGATTTTAATATTACAACCGATGTTATCGTAGGTTTTCCTGGAGAATCCGAATCCGATTTCTCTAAGAGCTCCAAGTTATGCAGAGCCATAGGATTCAGCCACATTCACACCTTTAAGTATTCAATTAGAACAGGAACTAAGGCTGCGACAATGCCGAATCAGATTCCCGAATCGGTAAAAACCGAGCGCAGCGCCATCATCCGAGAGATTTCCGCCGAAAACAAGCTGAAATATTTCAACCAGATGCTCGGCAAACCTCAAAAAATGCTCATCGAGCGCGTCATGGCTGATGGAACAGCCCGCGGCTACGGCGAAAACTACATCCCGTTAAGGTTAAAAGGCAAAAATCTCGAGAAAAACACCTTCGTCGATGTCGTTTTGGAAGACATTATTAATAAAGGTGACAATTCGGAGATGATAGCAACCGTCATTTTAAGCGGAACGCAGTGAAGTCGAAAAATTTTTTAAAAATTTTGTTTTTCGTATTCAAAAATGTTGTAATTTTGCAGTCCGAAAAATTAGTAAGGAAAAAAGAATAAAATTAAGATAATAAAATGGCAAATCACAAATCTTCACTGAAGAGAATCCGTCAGACAGAAAACAGACGTTTACACAACCGCTTCTATGCTAGAGCGATGCGTTCAGCCGTTAGAAGCTTCAGAGCTTTAACAGACAAGAGCGAAGCTGAATCAAAGCTTTCAGAAATGTACAAGACTATCGACCGCGTGGCTAAACGTGGCATCATCCACCGCAACAAAGCCGCTAACTTGAAGTCAAAGCTTGCACACTTCACAGCTAAATTAGCATAATTTTATTAAAAATATCGACGAAGTTCTTCCTATTGTTTAGGGAGAACTTTTGTCGTTTAAACCAAAAAATATGAAACAAAACACCAACCAGTCGATAAAAAACTGGGCGACAGAAGACCGCCCACGCGAAAAAATGCTCGAAAAAGGCCGCGAAGCCCTCTCCGACACAGAACTCTTGGCAATACTAATACGTTCCGGCAACAATAATGAGTCAGCCGTCGATTTGTCGAGACACATTTTAAGCGATGTCGATGACAACCTCATCATGCTATCACAACTGAGTGTCAACGACTTAATGTCATACAAAGGCATCGGCGAGGCAAAGGCGATAAGCATAGCCGCAGCCTTGGAGCTTGGACGACGCCGACGTTTTGCGGAAGTGGCGCAGCAACCAATAATTAAAAACAGCAAAGATGCTTTCGAGTATTTTTACATGAAAATGTCGGACATCGAGCACGAACAGTTTTGGATTATGCTTCTCAGCCCCACCAATAAAGTCATCAAAATGGTAAAAATCAGCGATGGGGGCATCAACGGCACCGCCGCCGACCCCAAACGCATCTTCAAAATCGCATTGGAATACAATGCATCGGCATTAATGCTATGCCACAACCATCCATCGGGAAGCGTAGAGCCGAGCAATTCCGACAAGGCGATCACACACAACCTTATCAACGGCGGAAAATTGCTCGAAATAAAAATTTTAGATCATATTATCGTTGGTATTGATAAATATTTTAGTTTTGCAGAATCAGGATTGATATGAAAATAGTAACGGTAATCGGGGCAAGACCCCAGATAATTAAGGCAGCGGCGTTAAGTCGCGCCATCAGAGAGCACTTCAGCAAAGAGGTGCAGGAAGTGATTGTGCACACAGGCCAGCACTACGACGAGAATATGTCGCAGGTGTTTTTCGATGAACTTGGTATACCGCAACCTGATTACAATTTAGGTGTCGGTTCAGCATCGCATGGAGTTCAGACCGCAAGAATGATTGAAGGAATCGAGAGCATTCTTTTAAAAGAAAAGCCTGATTGTCTCGTGCTTTACGGCGACACCAACTCGACACTGGCAGGCGCCATCGCGGCTTCAAAGATTCATATTCCTATCGTGCATATCGAGGCCGGACTGCGTTCGTTCAACAAATCAATGCCCGAGGAGATAAACCGCATCTGCTGCGACCACTGCTCCACCCTGCTCTTCTCACCAACAGCGACAGGTTACAAAAACCTTGTCAATGAAAATATTACAGCAGGTATATACCATTGTGGCGACGTGATGTACGACAACAGCAGACATTTTGCCAACATTGCCGACAAAAAATCGCAAATACTTGATAAAGAAGGACTTCGAGGCGCAGATTATATACTTTGCACCATTCATCGCGACAGCAACACCGACCAGCCTGAACGATTAAACGCCATTTTCAAGGCATTGCTGAAGATTTCCGAAAGCAAAAAGATAGTGCTGCCTTTGCATCCAAGAACGTCTAAATTATTGAATGTCAATCTTGAACAATCATTATTCGACCAGATAACAGATAACCCGAACATTAAGATTCTGCCTCCGGCATCGTTTTTGGATATGATAGTGCTGGAACGTCATGCCCAGATGGTCATCACCGATTCAGGCGGTGTTCAGAAAGAGGCGTTTTTCTTCCAAAAGCCTTGTCTCATATTACGTACCGAGACTGAATGGAAAGAGATCATCGAATGCGGAGCTGCTGTAATCACTGATGCTGACGAGAAAAAAATCGTCGAATCTTTCAACTATTTTGTAGAAAATCCGCCGCATAACTACCCTGATATTTTCGGTGACGGCAACGCAGCAGTGTTCATCTGCAAAGAAATGTTGGAAAATTTATAAAAAAGTGTCGGGCGTATTGAAATATTTTGTATTTTTGCACACTTAAAAGTAAACAACATTAAGTTTAACGTAATTATTTAATAATCAACAAATTAAATTATGAATCAGTACGAAACCGTTTTCATTTTAACTCCCGTTTTGTCTGAAGAACAGATGAAGGAAGCGGTAGCAAAATTCGAGAACCTGCTCACAAAGAACGGAGCAGAGATCGTTTTCAAGGATTTCTGGGGCATGCGTAAGCTCGCCTATCCTATTCAAAAGAAATCTTCAGGTTTCTATCAGTTGATAGAGTACAAAGCTGAAGGCAATGTTATCGATACATTGGAGACAGAGTTGAAACGTGACGAACGCGTCATCCGTTTCTTAACAGTGAAACTTGACAAGCACGCTGTCGCTTACAACGAGAAGAAACGTCGTAAAGCAGCAGAAGCAGCCGAGCAAGCCAACTAATTGTTTAACATTTAAAATTTGAATGATATGGCACAACCTAACACAGACATCAAATATTTGACTCCTATAGCAGTCGATACAAAGAAGAAAAAATATTGCCGTTTCAAGAAGAACCGCATCAAATACATCGATTATAAAGATGCAGATTTCTTGTTGAGATTTGTGAACGAGCAGGGTAAGATTTTGCCACGCCGCATCACCGGTACATCAACAAAATACCAGAGAAAGGTTGCTCAGGCTGTCAAGAGAGCCCGTCACCTTGCTTTGATGCCGTACTTAGCTGATTGTTTGAAATAATAAGAGGAGGACAGACACATGGAAATTATTCTTACACAGGACGTTAAAAATTTGGGATACAAAAACGACATCGTCAACGTTAAACCAGGTTACGCACGTAACTTCTTGATCCCTCAGGGCATGGCTATCCTCGCAACAGAGTCAGCACGTAAAGTTTTGGCCGAGAATATGCGTCAGCAGGCTTACAAACAGGAGAAAATTAAGAAAGAAGCTCAGGAACTCGCAGCAGTTCTCGAAGGTCTTTCACTCCGCATCCCTGCAAAAGCAGCTTCAACAGGCAAGATCTACGGTTCAGTTAACAACGTTCAGATTGCTAACGCTATCAAAGAAGCTAAAGGCATCGAGATTGACCGCAAGCACATCCTCGTTGATGACGACACTATTAAGGAAGTCGGTAACTACAAAGCAAAAGTACGCCTCCACAAAGACGTTACAGTTGAAATCAGCTTTGAAGTTTTCGCTGAATAATAAAAAGCATTATTTGCAACATTAAGAAAAGCCGGGGAATCAAAAGTTCTTCGGCTTTTTAGTGGCAGCCACCTAATGGCTAATAACTAATGGCTAATTATGACGAAGAATGATGTCAAAGAACTCCAATCATTAAAGCAGGCGAAAGGCCGCAAAGAGCGTGGTATATTCGCTGTTGAAGGCAACAAACTCGTTGAAGAACTGATAGATTCCAAATTCAGAATCAACAACATCTTTGCAACAGAGGCTTGGATCGGGAAAAATCCTGTCTTGGCAAAGAAAATCGCTGATTATGAGGTGGTTACGCCTAAGCAGATGGAGCAAATCAGCAATTTCGTGACGCCACCGGGTATTTTTGCGACAGCAATGACGCCTAAATACAAAATCGAGCCGAAAGACACTGAAAATCAGCTGATTCTGCTTCTTGACGGCATAAACGATCCGGGCAATCTCGGCACAATCATCCGCACCGCCGACTGGTTCGGAATCAACAAGATTGTCATCTCTGAAGACACCTGCGACCCTTGGCAGCCAAAGACCATTCAATCGACCATGGGCTCGATTTTTAGGATGCAAATTATTGAAACTGACGTGGTTAAGTTCTTAAAAGAAGTTAAAACACCTGTTTTCGGCGCTTTGATGCAGGGGAAAAACGTATATCACACCCATATCAATAATAAAGGAGTTGTGATTATCGGGAGCGAGTCGCATGGTATTCGGGATAACGTGATGCCATTTGTGAGTTGCCCGATCAACATTCCAAGAGCTGAAGGCAGTAAAACCGAATCGTTGAACGCCTCCGTCGCTGCAGGAATAATCCTATCCGAGGTTTTCAGGGTCAATCGAATATAACACTACGAGAACCGTGACAGAGACAACTAATATTATGGTGAACAGTATAGCCCAATAAACAGCAAACATCAGGAAACTGCGCCACACCATTTTCGCCGTCTTGAACTCAAACATTTTTTGGAATAAAGCGGTAAATACTATGATCTTCAAAAAGACCACCAAATCCTCCATAGTACCCGATATATCTGGTGAAAAATAGTAGACTATGCTCGTCAGACATTGGTAAAGAACCAGCAAAACGAGCGAATAGACTATCGGTATGCAATACTCTCCCCAATTGTATTTCCTTCGGTTTTTTCTTCCATAGCAGACTCTAGCCGCCAAAATGTAAATCGGAATTGTCAATATAAATGATGCCGTGTAGTGGTTTTGATATATTCCCAATACATCAACAATCAAATTCCTGACTTTTGTGGCAATTAAATAATCATCGGTCTTGGCTTCATTTTCTGCAAATGTTTCCACCGCATCATCCGCATAAAGACTATCTACATCTATGTTTTTACTGCCAGTGAAAGTGAAAATGACGATATACAAGCTCAATGCCAGGAAAAGCATCGGAAATGGCGAGAAATAGCTTTTACGTTTACCATTGATGATATCGACCATCATCTGACCGGGATGTGTAAAAAGCGTTTTTAACGTTATCCAGACGCCACCGTCATTGCTAAGGATTGCCTGAAGAAGATTTGTGAATATAAATCTTATTGTAAATCTCTTAGTATCAGCACGTTGCCCGCATTGTGGACAAAAATTACCACAAAACTCCGTGCCGCAATTGAGGCATTTAGTCATTTCTTCTTTTTTGTCAGAAACTTGTTCGCTCATAACGGAATAATTTCTGCAAAAATAACAAATTCCAACAAAAGACTATTAATAAAAAATAAAAGTTATCTATCAATTATCCCTCTTCCGAAGCATATAAACGCCGCCTAAAGCTGTCATGATAAGCAATCCGGCACCTAGAGGTGCGGCATCCTGGCTAGTAATGCCGCCTACAGGTCCATGTGGAATCAAAGGTTCGTCGACACCCGGAATGCCTGTGCGGGAATCGCCTTCGCCACTTATAAAAAATCCGTCTTGCGCATTAGCCGCTAATGCAGCCGTTATCATTAAAACCAAAACAAATATAAGCTTTTTCATAATAATCATTTTTAATTTATTTGACAACAATTTTTTGTGATTTCACCGAGCTACCCTCCAACCTCAAGACGTAAACCCCAGCTTTATCAGGTTTTCGAATTGCAGTTACACCGTTAATCCTTTGTCTTGAAACCATTCTTGCCAAGACATCGAATATCTTGAGTTCACCTTCTCCGCTCACGATGATGTTGTCACCGTTCTGGAACGCGAAAACGTCATTATCAGACACTGCGTTTTCATCAACGAGAACCATGAAGCGTTCGTCGTTATCGACAATCGATGACACAAAAGAATACTCTTGTTCTTTAAGCAGATCGATATCTTCACCTGTCAGATTGTCGATGAGATGCAGATATCTGAAATCACCTTCAGGCTTCACTTTTAAAGTATATATTCCCGTTGTTTTTGCCTTGAAACAGAGGTTAAACATCCTTGTCTCCTCTCCCATTGTCGCAATGGCATAGTTTTCATCATCTTGACGGATGTAAATCATCGGAATATCGTCATTCAAATGCTCAATTTTGTTCAAACCATAGCCTTTATCGAACAGCGCGTAAGTAACATCCTCATATTTGCTGTTAGATACTGTAAAGGAGATATTGTTCTTTTGTGATTTTTTTGATGACGGTCCGCCCTCCGTGGTATTCACCATCGTTAATGTGCCTGATTTTATTGCTTTAACAAGAATACCCTGGCACACACCTATTACATCTTTATTATCCTCTTTTGCTTCCCATGCGCCTGCTGCCGACAATGTGTAATAACCGGAAGCAAGCAATTGTGTAACACCGCTATTATTAGGAATGGCACCTCCTTCACCTTTATAAACATTGTGAATATAAGGATTTCCGATAAGGTGGAAACCTGTCAGTTTATCTCCCTTTCTTGTAAAAGTGTACGTAACATTATCAATATTCATTTGTCCCGTAAACTCCAACTTTCTGTCTTTTTCGTTACGATATATATACCCTCTGCCTTTTTCAGTATTCTTTAAACTCTTTGTAGTTACACCCGTACTTGTATTTTTAATCTCAAAAGCCTTTTTCGAATCATTATATTTCCACCACCAATGTGTAGGCTCGTCGTAAAGCATCAGATCATAAGCCGCCGACTTTGTGACAAAGTTAGTGCCGTTTTCAAAATCATCATATACCTTTACTTCATCCATTGGTACTGAAACAATATACCATCCATAGGTGTCGTCACCATGATTTTCAGCTGCTGTTATTGATTTTTGAACATGGATTTCGATTGGTGTTCCTGTCTTGTTGACGTCACAAATCAGCTGTGCGCCATCCTCAAGAATTATTTTTCCATTTACGAATTCGATACTTTGTGCATAACCCGTTTCACCGCTCTTCAATTCAATTGCCCTGTCAATTTTTACATCTGTGCTTGTCGTTGGAATGTTACTGCTACTCCATGTGCCTTCTTCATTCCATATATATGGTACTAAAGTAATTTCATCAAGGTCATCTTCCATTATATTCAGCAGTCGGTATTTTCCGTCTGTAACAAAATTAGCTTCGTTCGCATATTCTTCCAAACCGCTTGTGTAAACACCGCCAAAGCCATGCCCTGTTATATGGATTCTGGTATCAGGATCCAGCTCACCTATAACATTAATGACCGCATTGCCTGCAGTATAAGTGTTGTTGTCAGTATCTTCTGGTATTGCTCCCTTTCTTGTCCTGAAATTATCATCAATCAATATTTTTCCAAGAACATTGAATGTTGCACCACTGACGATATACACACCACCACCGTCCATGTAACTGTGATTATTGGTAATAACACCGCCGTCCATAGTATATGTGCCTTTACACAAACAAATACCTCCGCCATACATTTTGTCGTGTTCCGTATAAGCTGAATTATAGGAAATTGTACAGTCTTTCGCATAAGTTGTTCCACTCAGCTGATAGAAACCGGCTCCCGCAAATGCCGATTGGTTAGCATCCTCATCTGCACCTCCGATTGTGCAGTTTTCCATTCTCAATTTTCCTTCCTGCATATAAATTCCACCGCCGTCCGACGATCTGGTCAAATCCGTTTCTGTAGCGCGGCAATCTTTAATAGTACAATTAGTTAATTGGGCTTCTACACTGTTTGTCGTTCTGATACGCAATCCGCCACCCTTGCTTTCGCTGTCATCATGGCTTATTTCAACATCCGTCATGCTAAACGAGGCTGGTTGGTAACAATAAACTCCACCGCCACCGCCTTTTGCAATATTGTAGGTCACCTCGCCTCCTGTCATGGTAAACGAACTGCCTTGGCCTGTATATATACCGCCACCTCTTGCTGTTGCGGCATCATTGGTATTAATGTTTCTATACTTTATACACTTGTTATCCCTGACAGTAACATTATTCAAAGTCAGATTTCCCATGTTGTAAATTCCGCCGGCATCATTTTTGGAATCCTGGTTATTACTATCGTCATACGCTTTGTTGAAACCTCCTTTTATAGTACCGGGACCGTTTATTGTTAAGGTTGCACCACTATTCACTCTTATAACCTGACCTCTTGCAGTATAAGGCTCGTCAGCATCACTGCCAGTAAACAAATGACGGTCAATAGTATGTCCATTCAAATTCAAAACAACAGTGCCGTTTACCTCCAAAACCTCATCACCATCAGGATCGTCAGGAGTAATGTCTGCACTCAAAGTTATATACTTTACACCTTCAGAACCATCTGCCAAAGCTTCTTTTACCTTTGCCCATGTATCAAAGTTTTCAACCATTACGTTCATGGTCTTCTTTCCCGCATACGAGCCTTTTCCCTCAACGGTAACTGTATGAATACCTTGTATTTGTGCTGGAGTACCGCTAATAGTCGGTGTTGTTTCCGTAAGAACCTCTTCTCCGTCTATTTTAATTATGTAATCGGCACCACGTGTCAATGTTCTGCCATAATACAAAACGGTGATCGGGGTGATTTCCACCGCCTCGCCAGTGTAAGAATAAACTGTTTCTATATCTGTTATTTCCGCACCCGGAACATAGTATGTCGTTGCATCGTAAACATACTTTTTAACAAATTTATCAGAAGGTTCTAATGTTGGAGCCTGCGTTCCTTGACTGCCATAGCTGTTTTTTGTATAATAAGCTTCTTTTAATGTAGCAGTTGAATTTCTATAAAAATTCGCTTTTTTATTACCTTTTAATGTAATTGTGCCATCCATTGTACAATTGATAAAACTTAGACTTGCTCCACTATTAAAACTGACAAAGCCTCCACATTTATCACCTGAGGACAAAGTTCCTTTAGCTATTGTCCCATTAAAAACACAGTTTTCAAAAGTAATAATACTTGCTGATATTCCTCCATCTTTATTGTTTTTATTTTCTGCTAAAAATCCAGCTGAAGAACAGTCATCATTTCCCCCTAAAATTGTCGAACAATCAATTACTATACTACTTGTGCAATTCAGAATATAGTTTGGATTGCCAGTCTTGGCACTAAACGCAAATCCGATAAGACCTGAATTATACTTTTTTGAAGAATATATTGCACCTTCGACTGTGAGATTTTTAATAGTCGCTCCATCAATAACACGGAAAGGAGCATTTGGTGAAACATTATTTGACGGATTAAATGGTGCTTCTGTAGATCTTCCTACATTAAACGTTATTGTATGCCAATCGCCATCAAATGTTCCGCTGAACCACTTATCTTCAGTATAAGTATTAACTGCAGTCATTACTCCGACAATAGTATCCCTGGCATTATCGCTATTAGTTTTAACAGCTACGGTAATATCAGTTGTCAATTTTAGATATTCTCCTATAAAAGAGTGTCCCGTGTTCACTTCATGGGCAAATTTTACCCAGTCGGTAATAGAGCGAATCTTATAAGGGTCGTCTTCTGTGCCGCAGCCATAGTCAAAAATACTTTCTGTCACTGCAAAATTTGCCGTAATTTTACCTTTGCAAAAACCTTCATTGCCTTCGATAACCAAAGTGTAATTGCCAGGTTCTATCGAGGCAATGGCAACAGTTTCGTCGCTGCTGTTTTTAACGGTGGCGGTATATGATGAAGGATCAAGCGTTATGGCGTCAACATCAGGCTCTACAAATGTCACGTTGTAGTTTAAACCCACAGTTTGCACATAGTTCTCGTAATACGATGCATTAAGGCCGTTTATTGTTGCCATTCCTTCAACATAATAGTTGTTTCCGTCATAAAGCTCTTTGCAATATGTGAACGGAGACTCTGAAGGAGCAGCCGCGTAAGTTTTATAAGCGCGCACACCTTGTGTCGAAGAACCCACCTTATATGTATAATAGAATTCTTTACTATATGTGCTTAAATCGCCGTTCACGAAATTTGCACCGCCCGCTATAGAACTTCCATTAGCTGGGGTAAACTGGCTTTCTATTATTTTTGTACCACCGGAATATCCAATGGCGCATAAGCCGGCACTGTTGCTGCCAGCCTCTATCGTTCCGTTATAAACGCACGAGCTCATCTCCACGCTGGCTAATGCTTCAACAACCAAACCGGCGCAATAACTACCACCACCGGTGATATTCACACTGATGATATTGTATGCACCGTTTATTCTTGTGGTTTTATTATAATTTATTCCAATAATTCCGGCAGCATGGCCTGCAGTGCCGTTTATTGTACCAGCGACATGGAGTTTATTGATGCGAGCTCCTTCTGTACATACAAACGGCGCTGTATATTCAACTTCATGTGTTTCAGGATTCTCTCCAACTGCGGTATAATTTACGGTCAATGTATGGTTATCACCATTAAAAGTTCCTCTAAAAGGTCTTTTTAGTGCTTCACTATAATGGCCGGCCATTGTAGTAACCGCTGTTGTTCCAGCTTCAATCTCTGCTGCAGTTGGAATATCATTCAAAAGTTTAATGGTTTTTCCAGCGTAGTCACAGTAACCATGGTTCACATCCTCAACAAATGTGTTCCAGTCTGTAACACTTGAAATACTGTATTCATTAGATGTTCCAGTAGTTGGAAGGTGAGGGCTTTGCGCCTTTAAAACTGTGCTTGTCAGCACTGCAAGAAGAGTTAAAGTAAGACTTCTTGTAAGAATTAATTTAAACTTCTTCATAAAAAAAATATAAAAAAATAATTCATCCACAAATCAGATGACACATCCATAAATCACGTTGCAAAAATAACAATAAAATCAATACAAAGCGCAATAGGGGGGGGGTATTTTTTAGTATCTAAAATTCGCTAAAAAGTATCTATTGGTCGAAAAAAAGCATAAAAAAAGTAGAGACGTTTCATGAAACGTCTCTACTATGGGGGTGGCGACGACCTACTTTCCCACAAGCTAATGCAGTATCATCGGCGCGACGGGGCTTAACTTCTCTGTTCGGAATGGGAAGA